>Ga0180217_1000789_pt1 | contig 42071 bp, 36 predicted proteins | sample eDN3rd37CBELigOP_FD_128521 | JGI IMG/M metagenome (GOLD analysis project Ga0180217, IMG submission 128521) | Enriched Organic Plus compost microbial communities from Emeryville, California, USA - eDNA 3rd pass 37_C BE-Lig OP (version 2) (version 2) ...
GAGGATGCGGCGCTGGCAGCCGACCTCGCAGCGCGCTTCCACCAGCGCTGGGGGCATCCCTGGCGCGTGGAAGACCCTCCGAAGGTCCCGCAGGCGGGGGAGCGGGACCTGGAGATCTGGCTGCCGCACTGAACGGAAGGGCGCAGGCTATTCCGCGGCCAGTCCCTGCATCCGTGCGGTGGCCTCGGCCTCTTCCTCGATGCACAGCGCATCGTTGAAGCGATTGAAGAAGCCGCAGAGGGTGATGCGCAACGTCAGCTCCACGATCTGCGCCTCGCTGAAATGCGCGCGCAGACGGCGGAACAGCGCTTCCGGGATGCGATTGGAACGCTCCCAGGCGGCGATGCTGTATTCCACCACCAGCTTGTCCACGTCGTCGAACTCGGGATGGTCGGCATAGTCCAGCACGCGGGCGACACCCTCTGGCGAGATGCCTTCCGGCACCAGGAAGGGCGTGTGATGCGCGACGCAGTAGTGGCACTCGTTCAGCTTGGAGACGGTGACGATGGCCAGCTCCAGGTACCGCTTGGGCAGGGTCCCGGCAGCACGCAGCTCCATCAGCATGGGCATCAGGTGCCGAAGAGCGGCAGGGACATGGGCGATGACCGCAACCTGGTTGGCAAAGGGGCCATAGTCGCGCGTGAAGGCGCGATGGATCTCGGCCAGGTCGGGCGGCAGTTCCTCGGGCGGGATGCTGCGGACGCGTGCCATGGCGGGTGCTCCGTTCGAACCGCCGCAAGTGTGGCAGCGAATGTCGCGGATGTCAGGCCGGGCATGGGGCCTCGGGCAGCCAGCAGGAGCGTGGTCGCCCGGGGCTGGCACAGCCGAAAGCGTGCATCGCGCTCCTTGCCTCGATCCTGGGGCGTGACCGGTTCAGCTTGAACCGGTCGCGCCCTGATCCGCCTCCGGGTCTGGGCGTCCCCGCCGCATCCGGCCGCGCGAGAGCTCCGTCACCACGCCGTGCAGCGTGCGCAGCTCCTGCTCCGTCACCTCGCCGCGCTCGAACCAGTGACGCAGGTTGCGCACCATGCCGGCCCGCTTCTGCGCGTGGTCGAGGAAGCCGCTGGCGTCGAGCTCGGCCACCAGCCGGTCGAGGAAGCCGTCCAGCTCGCCCTTGGTCGCCACGCGCGTCTCGTTGGTCATCAGGAAGCGCGAGGGCGTGGCCTCCGCCACGGTCCACCATTCATAGGCCAGGATCATCACCGCCTGGGCGAGGTTGAGCGACATATGCGCGGGGTTCAGCGGGTAGCGGACCAGCGTGTCGGCGCAGGCGATGTCGTCGTTGTCGAGCCCGGCGCGCTCCGGTCCGAACAGCACGGCGGCGCGCAGGCCGCGGGCATTGATCGTGCGCAGATCCTCCGCTGCGCCGCGCGCGGTGCGCACCGGCTTGATGATGTGCCGCGGGCGCGGGCAGGTGGCGAAGACGCGGTGGCAGTCAGCGACCGCCTCGGCCACCGTGGCATGCAGCGTCGCGGCATCGAGGATGCGGTCGGCGCCCGAAGCGGTGCGCCAGGCGCGGTCCTGCGGCCAGCCGTCGCGCGGCGCCACCAGGCGCAGGTGGAACAGCCCGCCATTCGCCATGGCGCGTGCGACCGCGCCGATATTGTCGGCAAGCTGCGGCCGTACCAGCACGACGATCGGGCTCTCGCCGGGCGGCGGGGCAAGGGCCGCGCGCTCGCGCGAGCCGCGGTCCCACTCGTCCGGCAGCACGCGGCGGACGCCCAGCGCAAAGGCGAATTCCGGACGCAGCGCCCAGCCGTTCTCGCAGGGGCTCGCGAGCAGTGCCAGGGGCTCCTCGGGCGGGGCGAGGCCGAGAGCGTCGGCGAGTTGCGCGGCGAAGGCCCGGTACTCCGCGACGGGCCGGCCCGTGGCGGCCTCCAGCGTGGCGAGGCTGGCGCAGCAGGACGGCGCGGCGAGATGCGCGCGCAGCCAAGCGCGCACCACATCCGTCAGCGCGACGCGCTGCAGCGCGTCCAGCCAGGCCTCCACATCCGGCATCAGGCGCGCCGCCAGCTGGTACCCTGCGGTCCGTCCTCCAGCAGGATGCCCTTGGACTTCAGCTCATCGCGGATGCGGTCGGCCTCGGCCCAGTTCCGCGCCTTGCGGGCAGCGAGACGGGCGGCGATGGCCTCCTCGATCCAGGCGCTGTCCTCGCCGCCGCGCAGCCAGGCCGTCGGGTCGGTGCCGGCAAGACCGAGCACCGCCGCCGCCTCGCGGAAGGCCGCCGCGGCGAGGCCGGGCAGCACCGGCCAATCCCGGCCCATGCGGTGCAGCACCGCGGTCGCACTGCCGCCGACCGTCGCGGCGTTCTCCAGGGTGCGCAGCTCGCGCAGCCTGGTCAGCGTCAGCGGCGTGTTGAGGTCGTCCCGCAGCGGCTCCAGGGCCCATTCCGCCATGGCGGCACGCTCCGCCTCCCGCTCCGGCGGAGCGGGCGCGCGGGCAAGCATGGCATAGTCGTCGTCGAGCTCCGCCTTCGCCTCCTCGAGCCCGGCGAAGCTGAAATCCAGCGGCTGGCGGTAATGCGTCTTCAGGACGAGGAGCCGGAACGCCTCCCCCGCCCAGGCACCGCGCGCCAGGATGTCGCGCACCGTGAGGAAGTTGCCGAGCGATTTCGACATCTTCTCCCCCTCGACGCGCAGCATGCCGTTATGCATCCAGACATTCGCCATCACCGGCGTGCCGAAGGCGCAGCGGCTCTGCGCGATCTCGTTCTCGTGGTGCGGGAAGATCAGGTCGTGCCCGCCGCCATGGATGTCGAACACCTCGCCCAGATGCCGCCAGGACATGGCGGAGCACTCGATATGCCAGCCCGGCCGGCCGCGGCCCCAGGGGCTGTCCCATCCCGGCAGGTCCGGCGGCGAAGGCTTCCAGAGCACGAAATCGCCGGGGTCGCGCTTGTAGGGCGCGACATCCACACGGGCACCGGCGATCAGCTCTTCCGGGCTGCGGCCCGACAGCTTGCCGTAATCGGGGAAGGAGCCGACGGCGAAGAGCACATGCCCTTCCGCGACATAGGCATGGCCACGGGCGATCAGCCGCTCGATCAGCGTGACCATCGCGGCGATGGACTGCGTCGCTCGCGGCTCGACATCCGGTGGCAGGGCGCCGAGGGCCGCCATGTCGCGGTGGAAGTCGGCCGTGGTGCGCGCGGTGATCGCCTCGATCGGCTCGCCGCTCTCCAGCGCGCGCGCGTTGATCTTGTCGTCCACGTCGGTGATGTTGCGGACATAGGTGACGCGCGGAAAGAGCCGCCGGAGCAGCCGCACCAGCACGTCGAAGACGATCACCGGCCGCGCATTGCCGAGATGCGCCAGGTCATAGACGGTGGGACCGCAGACATAGAGGCGCGCATGGGCGGGGTCGATCGGCGCGAAACGCTCCTTGCGGCGCGTCAGGCTGTTGTGCAGGTGAAGGTCGGAGGTCGTCATCGCTCGGATCCAGGGCGCGATCGCGGAGGAAACGCAGGGTGTGGCCGTGGGTAGGCCCACGGCGGAAAGCTTCTCAGCGGCGACAGCGGCGCGGGGCGACGACCATGCGGCCACTATGCGCGTGCGGCGACGCCCGGTTCAACCCCCAGCCCCCAACCGCAGCCGCTGCCCCGCCCGCTCCCGCCCGATCAGCGGCAGCAGGCTGCGCAGGTCGGGGCCGTGCTCCTCACCGGTCAGGGCCAGGCGCAGCGGCAGGAACAGGGCCTTGCCCTTGCGGCCGGTGGCACCCTTCAGCGCCTCCGTCCAGGCGGGCCAAGTCGTCTCATCCCAGGGCTCGGGCGGCATCATATCGAGAGCCGTGCGCAGGAAGGCCCCCTCCCCCTCCTGCACCGGCGGGATCACGGTGCCGGCGGTGACCCGCCACCAGTCGCGCGCCTCCCGCAGCAGGTCGAGGTTCCCGCGCACCGCCTCCCAGAAACGGGCATCGGCGCCCTCCGGCAACCGGTCCCGCACCGCCTCGAAGGACGCTGCCTGCAGCCAGCGGCGGTTCAGCGCCAGAAGCTGCCGCGGGTCGAAGCGCGCCGGGGAGCGCGAGACGGCAGCAAGGTCGAAGCCCGTCACCAGGTCGCGCGGCATCCCCGGCACCGGATCGCGGGAGGTGCCGAGCGCGGCGAGGTAGCCCGCCAGCGCCGCCGGCTCCACCCCGTCGCGCCGGAGTTGGCGGAGCGAGAGGCTGCCGAGGCGCTTCGACAGCGGCCCGCCATCCGCATCCGTCAGCAGCGGCAGATGGGCGAAGGACAGCCCCGTCGGATCGCCCCCCAGCGCCGCCCATAGATCCAACTGCACGCCGGTGTTGGTGACGTGATCCTCGCCGCGGAGGATGTGCGTGACTCCGCTCTCCAGGTCGTCCACCACCGAGGTGAAGGTGTAGAGCGGCGTGCCGTCGGCGCGGATCAGCACGGGATCGGAGAGGCTGGGCAGCTTCACGCGGCGCTCGCCCAGCACGCCGTCCTGCCACGACACCGTGCGGCCAGAGAGCAGGAACCGCCAGTAGGGCTCCTTCCCGTTCGCACGCGCGCGCTCGAGCTGCTCGGGAGTCATCCTGAGCGCGGCACGGTCGTAGACCGGCGGCCTGCCCTGGCGCAGCCGCTGCTCGCGCTTGAAGCGAAGCTCCTCCTCCGTCTCCAGGCAGGGGTAGAGGCGGCCCGCCGCCTTCAGCCGCTCCGCCGCCGCCTCGTAGCGGGCCATGCGATCGGACTGGCGGAAGCTCTCGTCCCAGTCGAGACCCAGCCAGCGCAGATCCTCCTCCAGCGCCTCGGCATACTCGGCCTTGCTGCGCTCGGCATCGGTGTCGTCCAGGCGCAGCAGCATCGTGCCACCCCGCTGGCGCGCGAGCAGCCAGTTCATCAGCGCCACCCGAGCATTGCCGACATGCAGCAGCCCCGTGGGGGACGGAGCGAAACGGAGCCTCATGCCCGCCTGCCGGGGTCGAGCGCGGCGTAGTCGGTCTCGGCCTTGCGCGTCGCCGGGTTGGCGATGCAATGCGCCACCCAGGCCTGGCTGTCGAAGCCCGGCGTGGCGGCGTACTCGCCCCAGTCGAGATACAGGGCGCGCAGGGCCTCGGGCGAGGCGGCCTCCCGCCGCATATCCTCGATCTGCGCACGGATGAAGCGGCGGGCATACTCGGCGGCGGCTTCTGCGGAGGTGAAGCCGGACACCACCCACTCCTCCTCCGGATCCTGCCAATGGGCGAAATCGCCACAGGTGACGCTGTGGCGGCTCACTCCTCCTCCGCCTCCTCGGCATCCTCCTCGTGGCGGCGGGGATCGAGGGCACGCCAGTTCCGCTCCTCGGAATCATAGGGCGGGCGGGCCGCGAAATCGTTCAGTTCGGCGGCGCTGCGCCAGGCCGCCTCCCGCCCGCCGACCACCTCCGCATCCTCGCCATAGGAGAACCAGGCGGCGATCACCTCCTCGGGGCGCATGCCGGTGGTCCGGCAGCGCTCCACGGAATCGCGCACATAGCGCCGCGCGAAGGCATTGGCGTGCTCCAGGGTGTGGAAGCCCCGGACGGTCTCCACCGGCTCGGCGCCATTGCCGCCGGAAAGATCCATGATCCGCACGGCGAAGCCGCCTTCCTGGCCGAACAGCCCGGTGTCGAAGGCCGAACCGCTCAAGAGACGAGCCCCGTGAAGCCGTTGGTGATGGGGTAGCGCCGGTCGCGCCCGAAGGCGCGGCGGGTGATCTTCACCCCGGGCGGCGCCTGGCGGCGCTTGTACTCGGCACGGTCCAGCATGCGCCACACGCGCAGCACCGTCGCCCGGTCATGGCCCGCGGCGACCAGCGCATCGACGCTCTGCTCGCCCTCGACCAGGCCCTCCAGGATGGCGTCCAGCTCCTCGTAGGGCGGCAGCGTGTCCTGGTCCTTCTGATCGGGCTTCAGTTCGGCGCTGGGCGGCTTGGTGATGATACGCTCTGGCATCACCGGGCCGGCCGGCCCTCTGGCCCCGGGGGGCACATGCGCATTGCGCCAGCGCGCCAGGCCGAAGACCGTGGTCTTGTACACGTCCTTCAGCACGGAATAGCCGCCGCACATGTCGCCGTAGAGCGTGGCGTAGCCCGTGCTCATCTCGCTCTTGTTGCCGGTGGTCAGCAGCATGTCGCCGAACTTGTTGGACAGCGCCATGAGCGTGACGCCGCGGATGCGCGACTGGATGTTCTCCTCGGTGATGTCGGGCGGCCGGTTACCGAAGGCGGGCGCCAGCATGGCCTGGAAGGCCTCCATCGCCGGCCCGATGCCGACGGTTTCGTAGCGGATGCCGAGCATTTCGGCGCATGCCGCCGCATCCTCCAGGCTCTCGCCGCTCGTGTAGGGCGAGGGCATCATCACCGCCCGCACGCGGTCCGGCCCGAGTGCATCCGCAGCCACCGCGGCCGAGAGCGCGCTGTCGATGCCGCCCGAGAGCCCCAGCACCACGCCGGGAAACCGGTTCTTGTCCACATAGTCCCGCAGCCCGAGCATCATGGCGCGATAGATCTGCTCGAGCGGTGACATCGGGGCCGGCAGCGGCAGCGGCGCGCAGACCAGGCGGCCGTCCTGGCGCGTCCACTCGGTCAGCGTCACGCTTTCCTCGAACATCGGCAACAGAACGGCGAGCGAGCGGTCGGGGTTCAGCGCGAAACTCGCGCCCTCGAACACCAGTTCGTCCTGGCCGCCGACCTGCGCGAGGAAGACGAAGCCGAGGCCCGATTCCACCACCCGCTGGACCGCGAGCGGCAGGCGCTGGCGCTCGTGCTTGTCCACCTCGAAGGGCGAGCCGTTGATGGAGATCAGCACCTCCGCCCCGCTTTCCGCCAGGGTCTCGCTGACGGCGGGGAACCACCAGTCCTCGCAGACCATCAGGCCGAGGCGATAGCCGCGGAAGACCACCGGACCGGGACAGGGTCCCGGGTCGAAGACGCGCTTCTCGTCGAAGACGCCGTAATTCGGCAACTCATGCTTGGCGCGGCGGGCGACGACCCGGCCGCCATCCAGCAGGTGCAGCGCATTGTGGCGCTTCCCCCCGTCCATCCAGGGGCCGCCGACGACCAGGCCCGGGCCGCCATCGGCCGTCTCGGCCGCCAGCGCGGCGATGGCCGCCTCGCATTCCGCGACGAAGGCCGGCTTCAGGACCAGGTCCTCGATCGGATAGCCGGCAATGCAGAACTCGGGCAGGATGACGAGGTCGGCGCCCAGCGCTGCGGCCTCGGCCCGGGCGCGGCGGATACGGTCGGCATTGGCGCGCACCGCGCCGACATGCGGATTTATCTGGGCGAGCGCGATGCGCAGGGTGTCGGCCATGGTCCAGGGAAGCTAGGGACCCGGCCCCCGGGGGTCAACGCACCTGCCCGTATGGCCGGTGCCCGAGCGCAACGGCCGCCCCCAGGCCCGGCCGAGAGGGTACCCGCACGCCCAGGGCGGCAGGCATGGCGGGCCGATGAGCGCTCTCCATCCCATGGGGGAAGGGGAGAGGCAGAGATGATGACGCAACCCCTGGTTCAGCCGCCGCCGTTGCGCTTGCGCTCGCCGTTGCGGCGCAACAGGAACTCGCGCCCCAGCTTCACCCGCGGCTCATCGTCATAGGCGACGATATCGGCGGTGGCATAGGTTTCGGACCAGATCTCCGGGAGGAAGCTGCCGGTGCCCACCACGTCAATCGGCGCCTTCGCCTCCGCCATGACGCGGCATTTCTGCACGTTGAAGCCGGAGGAGGCGACGATGCGCACCTGCGGGAAGCCAGCCTCGTCCAGTGCCTCACGCATCTTCCAGATGGCGGCAGCGGAAACCCCCGTGCCGACCAGGTGCCTCAGCTCCGTCTCGCTGCGGTAGCGGCGGATCGCGCCGGGAGCGTGACGTTCCAGCACCGCGTAGCTCTCGGCCGGATCGAGCCCCTCGATGAAGCGGCCGCCATGCGTGTCGAGCCGCACCGAAAGCCGTCCCGCCGCGGCGAGCTCCGGGAAGCGGCGGCATACCGCCAGAGTATCCGTGATCTCCTGCCCGAAATAGTCGACGAGGACGGTAAGGTCCTCCTGCGGGAAGGTCTCGTGGAACATCTCCGCCGCGCGGAGGGTGGAATTGGCGTAGCCGATCAGCGCATGCGGCATGGTGCCGCGCCCGCCGGCGGCACCGAACCAGTGCGCCGTCTCGTCGGTGGCGTTGCCGACGAAGCCCTTCGCCCCGTCCTTCCGGGCGGCCGCGCTGCCGACCGAGGCGGCATAGGCCATCATCTCCTGCATCTCGATGCCGGCGCAGTGCCGTGCATCCATGGCCAGGAAGGCGGCCTTGGGCAGCTCCAGGCACATCTGGAAGGCGTTGTGCGCCGCGACGCAGGGCGGGCCGAGCTTCTGCAGGTAGATGGTCTCGAGATCCGCGAGCTCGGCGAAGGAGCCGCTGAGGTAGAGAATGGGGTCGCCGGCGCCGACCCAGGTCCCCTCCGGGTGCATCAGCTCGATGTCGAAGGCCGTGCCGCGCGCCTTCGCCACCGCCTGCAGCCACTCCATCATCAGGCGCGGCGCGCTGACCACCGGGCGACGGAGGAACACCGCATAGGTGACACGGCAATCGCCGAAGCGCTGGACGATGGCGCGGGTACGGTTAAAGTAGGCGTCGGTGCGCGCGGCGATGGTGGCGTCCAGCGTCTCCCTGCCCGGCGCGCTGCCGGTGCCCGCGCCCGCGGATGTCCTGGCGGGAGGCGCGCCGGCCACCGCCATGCCCGTGGGCGCGCGAGGCTTCATTGCGCGGCCTGGGCCAGCTGCCGCTCCGGCCCGATGCGGCGGCTCTTGAGCTCCTCGGCGATGAGGAAGGCCAGTTCCAGGGACTGCTCGGCGTTCAGCCGCGGGTCGCAGAAGGTGGCATAGTTGCCGGAGAGATCGGCCTCGCTCAGCCGGTGCGCGCCACCGAGGCATTCCGTGACGTCGCGCCCGGTCATCTCCACATGCACGCCGCCGGCCACGGTGCCCTCGGCCGCATGGGCATCGAAGAAGCCGCGCACCTCCGCCAGGATGGCGTCGAAGCGGCGGGTCTTGTAGCTGCCGACCGTGGTGGTGTTGCCGTGCATCGGGTCGCACAGCCAGGTGACGTTGCGCCCGGCGCGCACCAGTGCCCGCAGCAGCGGCGGCAGCTTCGTCTCCACCTTGTCGGCGCCCATGCGGGAGATGAGGGTCAGGCGGCCCTTCTCGTTCGCCGGGTTCAGGATCTCGGTCAGGCGGACCAGCTCCTCGGGGTCCATGCTGGGCCCGACCTTCATGCCGATCGGGTTCCGCACGCCGCGCAGGAATTCCACATGCGCGCCCTCCGGCTGGCGGGTCCGGTCGCCGATCCAGAGGAAATGGGCGGAGCAGGCGTACCAGTCGCCGGTGGTGGAATCGACGCGCGTCAGCGCCTGCTCATAGGGCAGCAGCAGGCTCTCATGGCTGGTGTAGAAGTCGGTCTCGCGCACCTGCGGCAGGTCCGACATGCCACAGGCCTGCATGAAGTTCAGCGTCTCGTCGATACGATGCGCCAGGTCCCGGTAGCGGTCGGCCAGCGGGCTGCGGGCGACGAAGCCGAGATTCCAGCGGTGCACCTGGTGCAGGTCCGCATAGCCGCCGGTGGCGAAGGCGCGCAGCAGGTTCAGCGTGGCCGCCGACTGCATGTAGGCGAATTCCATCCGCGTCGGATCCGGCATGCGCGCCTCGGCAGCGAAGTCCGGCCCGTTGATGATATCGCCGCGGTAGGAGGGGAGCGTCACGCCGTCCCGGGTCTCGCTGTCGGAGGAGCGCGGCTTGGCGAACTGCCCTGCCATGCGGCCGAGCTTCACCACTGGCAGCGAGCCGCCGAAGGTCAGCACCACCGCCATCTGCAGCAGCACGCGGAAGGTGTCGCGGATGACATTGGCGGTGAAGTCGGCGAAGCTCTCGGCGCAGTCGCCGCCCTGCAGGACGAAGGTCTGGCCGTCGCCCGCGCGCGCCAGCGCCGCCTGCAGCCGGCGCGCCTCACCCGCGAAGACCAGCGGCGGAAAGGTGGCGAGCTTGGTCTCCATCGCCTGCAGCCGTGCCGGATCCGGGTAATCCGGCACCTGCCGGATCGGCATCTCCCGCCAGCTTCCGGGATGCCAGGCGCGCGCAACCATAATAAGCGTTCTCCCTTGATCGCAGGGACCATAGCGGAGGCGATGGGTCGGGTGAACCCGGCTCAGGCCGCGGCTGGCACCGTGGCCGGGCGCGGAGCACCCGGCAGGAACAGCGCCGTCACCAGCATCGTCAGGGTCAGCGCGGCCAGCACCAGGAAGAACGGCCCGAAACCGCCGCCCGTACCCCACATCGCCGCCACGAGATTCACCCCAAGCGGCGCAGCGGCGAAGCCCATCGCGAATTTCACCCCGAAGGCCAGGCCGCGCCGCCGGCCGGAGGAATACTGCGCCAGCAGCAGGTTCTCGACCGGTGCGCCGAGATCGAGCATCAGCACCACCATGGCTGCTATCGCGAGCGCCGCCGGCCCTCCGACCAGTCCGGCCGCGAGCAGCAGCGGCAGCTTGCACAGGAAGGTCAGCACATAGAGCCATTTCAGCGGATACCGGTCCGCCAGGAAGCCGCCCAGGATCTGGCCGACGCTGCCCGCGAGGAACACGAGCGATACAAGCAGACCGAGCCGCCCGGCCTCTCCACCCAGCGACAGCGCCTCGCTGATCCATTTCGGCGTCGCGGTGGCGAAGGCGTTGTAGAGCAGCGAGCCGAGGCAGAAGGTGATGGCCAGCACCACCAGCACGCCGATCGGCGCACGATCCTGATCCTCCGCCGTGGCCGGCACGGGGCCGCGGCTGCCGCGCGCATCGGCCACCTGGCCGCGCCGGATGGCCAGCATCAGCGCCAGGCCGACGCCGAGGCTGACGAGGCCCGGCACCAGCAGCGCCGCGCGCCATCCGGCGACATCGGCCAGCCCCCCCGCCAGGAGTGCTGCCCCCGCCACGCCGAAGCTGCCGGAGATGCCGAGCAGCCCCATCACCCGGCCACGCGCCGCCACCGGTGCGGCCCTGGAGACCCAGGACATGCCGACCGGGTGGTAGATCGCGCCGAAGGCCCCCAGCGCGGCCAGCGCCGCCGCCATGCCGTCCGGACCTGCGACCTGGCTCGCCGCCACGGTCGCGCCGCCGGCGCCAAGGAAAAAGGCCGCCATCATCCGGGCATTGCCGAACCGGTCGGCCAGCCAGCCGGCGAGCGGCGCGCCGAGCCCCACCAGCAGCGCGCCCCAGGTCCAGAGGGCGATCACCGCGTCATAGGGCAGGGTCCAGGCCCGCTCCAGCACCACGGCCAGGGTCAGGAACAATCCGGTCAGCACATGGTGCAGGAAATGCCCGATGCAAGCATAGGCAACGGCGAGGCGGCTCGCTGGCGGCATGGCGGGCTACTCGGCGGCGGCACGCACGCCGGCCTCGCGGGTGCGGGTCCGCAGCGTCACGAACTCCTCCGCCGCGGTCGGGTGGATGCCGATGGTGCGGTCGAAATCCTCCTTGGTCGCCCCCATCACCACCGCGATGGCGACCCCCTGCAGGATCTCGGCGGCGTCCTCGCCCAGCATATGGGCGCCGAGCACCTTCCGGGTCTTCTGGCAGACCACCAGCTTCATCAGCGTCTTGCGCCCCTCGCGCCTGCTGATGGTGTGGCGCATGGGGGTAAAGCGGGTGAGGTAGATGTCCACCGGGCCACGAACCGCCGCATCGGCCTCCGTCATGCCAACCGTGGCGATGGGGGGCGAGGTGAAGACCGCCGTCGGAACGTTCCGATAGCTGGCGCGGCGCGGGTTGTTGCCGAACAGCGTATCCGCAAGGGCATGGCCGACGGCGGTCGCCATGGGAGTGAGGTTCAGCTTGTCGGTCACGTCGCCGATGGCGAAGATGTGGGGCGCCGTGGTGCGGTGATCCTCGTCCACTTCGATCGCGCCTTCGGCCGTGCAGGCGACGCCGGCGCTCGGCAGGCCGAGGCCCTCGGTATTGGGTTCGCGCCCCGTGGCGAACAGCACGGCATCGGCCTCGATGGCATCGCCGCCCTGCAGGTTCAGCAGCAGGTGCTCGCCCATGCGGTCCAGGCGGCCGAGATGGCGGCCCGTATGCTGGCGGATGCCCTGCGCCTCCAGCGCCTCCTTCAGCCCGGCGCGGATGTCCTGATCGAAGCCGCGCAGCGGCAGGTCGGCACGATAGACCAGGTCCACCTCCGCGCCGATGCCGCGGAAGACGCAGGCGAACTCCAGTGCGATATAGCCACTGCCCACGATGGCGATGCGGCGCGGCACGGATTTCAGCGCGAAGACGTCGTCCGACAGCATGCCGAGCTCCGCGCCCGAAATCGCCGGCCGCACGGCGCGGCCGCCCGTGGCGATGACGATGCGCTCGGCGGTGACGCGCCTGCCGGCGACCTCGATCGCGTGCGGGCCCGCCAGGGTGGCACGGGCCTCGAACCAGGTGGCGCCGACGCCTTCCAGCAGCCGGCGGTAGATGCCCGCAAGGCGTGCCACCTCCGCATCCCGCGCCGCGGCGAGCTTCGCCAGATCGAAACCGCGCATCTCGATGTCCCAGCCGAAGGCCGGCGCATCCTCCGCCCACTGGCCGTACTCGGCCGCCTGGACCATGATCTTCTTCGGCACGCAGCCGACATTCACGCAAGTGCCGCCCCAGAAGCGTTCCTCGGCGATCGCCACGCGCGCACCATGGCCGGCGGCGATGCGCGCGCAACGCACGCCGGCGCTGCCGCCCCCGATGACGAAGAGATCGTAGTCGTAGGCCATCCTGCTCACTCCTGCGGCCGGCGGGGCACCATGATGCGCACGGTGAAGATCTGCACCTCCTCCCCAGCGCCGTTCAGCGTGCGGTTGCGCATCAGCGCGGTGCCGCGGTCGGGCCTGGAGCGGGAGGGGGTCACTTCCAGCACCTCGATCTCAAGGCGCAGCTCGTCGCCCGGGCGGACCGGCCGGGGCCATTGCAGCTCCCCGCCCCCGCCGACGACGCCCCAGGGCAGGCCCTCCAGCGCCTGCACAACCATGCGCATGGTCAGCGCTGCGGTGTGCCAGCCGCTGGCGGCAAGCCCGCCGAAGATGTGTGCCCGCGCCGCCTCGTGATCGAGGTGGAAGGGTTGCGGATCGAACTGGCGGGCGAAGGCGAGGATCTCCTCCTCGGTCACAAGGGTCGGGCCGGCGGTGAAGCGCCGGCCCGGGGTCAGGTCCTCGAGATAGATCGGCGCGCTCACGTGCCGATGCCGCCGAGGGCGAGGTATTTCACCTCGAGATACTCGTCGATCCCGTGGTGGCTTCCTTCGCGGCCCAGCCCGCTCTCCTTCACCCCGCCGAAGGGTGCGACCTCGGTCGAGATGATCCCCTCGTTGATGCCCACCATGCCGTATTCCAGCGCCTCGGCTACGCGGAAGATGCGGCCGACGTCGCGGGCGTAGAAATACGCCGCGAGGCCGAAGGGCGTGTCATTGGCCAGGCGGATCGCCTCCTCCTCCGTCCTGAAGCGGAAGAGCGGCGCGACGGGACCGAAGGTCTCCTCGTTGAAGATCATCGCCTCGCGCGGGACGTTCGCCAGGATGGTCGGCTCGAAGAAATTGCCACCGCGCGCGTGGCGCCGGCCGCCGGTGACGATGCTGGCCCCCTTCGCGGTCGCGTCGGCGATGTGCTCCTCGACCTTCCTGACCGCATCCGCGTTGATCAGCGGCCCCTGGGTCACGTCGGGCTCCATGCCGGGGCCGACCTTCAGCGCTTCCACCGCCGCTTTCAGCTTGGCGGCGAAGGCGTCGTAAACGCCGTCCTGCACCAGGATCCGGTTGGCGCAGACGCAGGTCTGGCCGGTGTTGCGGTATTTCGAGGCCATGGCGCCCTGCACGGCGGCGTCGAGGTCCGCATCGTCGAAGACGATGAAGGGCGCGTTGCCGCCGAGTTCCATCGAGGTCTTCTTGATGGTCGGCGCACATTGCGCCAGCAGCACGCGGCCGACCTCGGTCGATCCGGTGAAGGTCAGCTTGCGCACCAGCGGGTTGGAGGTGAGCTCCTTCCCCGTGTCGCCGGAGGGCCCGGTGATGATGTTGCACACGCCGGGCGGCATGCCCGCCCGCTCCGCCAGCACGGCGATCGCCAGCGCGCTGAAGGGGGTCTGGCTCGCCGGGCGGATCACGCCGGTGCAGCCCGCGGCCCAGCCGGGCCCGGTCTTGCGCGTGATCATGGCGGCAGGGAAGTTCCAGGGCGTGATGGCGGCGAAGACGCCGACCGGCTCCTTGGTCACGATGATGCGCCGGCCCTTGGCGTTCTGCGGGATGGTGTCGCCATAGACCCGCTTGCCCTCCTCGGCGAACCACTCGATGAAGCTCGCGGCGTAGGCGATCTCGCCCTTGCTCTCCGCCAGCGGCTTGCCCTGCTCGGCCGTCATGATGGCGGCAAGATCATCGGTGTTCTCGATCATCAGGTCGAAAAGCCGACGCAGGATGGCCGAGCGCTCCTTGGCCAGCATGGCGCGCCAGGCGGGGAAGGCCGCATGCGCCGCCTCGATCGCGCGGCGGGTCTCGGCCGCGCTCATGGCCGGTACCTCGCCCACCGGCTCGCCGGTCGCCGGGTTCCGCACGACGATCGTCTTGCCGCTGTCGGCCTGCACCCATTTGCCGCCGATGTAGTTGGCCTGACGGAACAGCTCGGGGTCCTTCAGCGGCAGCTTTCCGAGGACGTCCAGCATGGCGTATCTCCTTCCCGAAGTCTCGAAGATAGGGTCCTGCCCCGCCGCTGTCAGCCGCGTTGACCCTGTCGCATCCCCGCCCCTACCGTCCGTCCCCGAACCGAGGGGGAAATGGACGCCATGCCGCGCCGCATCATCGACATCTCCGTGCCGCTGAAAGCCGGCATCAAGTCGGATCCGCCCTGGGCGCTGCCGAAGATCGAGTACCATGACCACCACATGACCGCACCGCCCATCGCGGCGTATTTCGGCATCACGCTGGACCAGCTGCCAGAGGGGCAGTACGCGGCGCGAGAGCAGGTGCAGATCTCGACCCATGCCGGGACGCATCTCGACAGCCCCTATCACTTCTTCTCCCGCATGGACGAGCGCCTGGTGCCCGGCGGCCGGCCCTCCATGCGCATCGACGAGGTGCCGCTCGACTGGTGCTTTCAGCCTGGAGTGAAGCTCGACTTCCGGCATCTGCCGGACGGCTACACGGTGCAGCCCGAGGATGTGCAGGCGGAGCTCCGGCGCATCGGCCACAGCCTCAGGCCGCTCGAGATCGTGGTGGTGAATACTGCCGCCGGTGCCCGGTACGGCGAGGACGACTACGTCGATCGCGGCTGCGGCATGGGCAAGGCGGCGACGCTCTGGCTGCTGGAGCAGGGCGTGCGCCTTACGGGCACCGACGCCTGGTCCTGGGACGTGCCCTTCAGCGTGACCAAGCAGCGCATCGCGGAGGGCGCCAGCGCCGACATCATCTGGGAGGGCCACCGTGCAGGGCGGGAGATCGGCTACTGCCACCTCGAGAAGCTGCACAATCTGGAGAGCCTGCCCCCGGACGGCTTCATGGTGGCCTGCTTCCCGGTGAAGGTCCACCAGGGCTCTGCCGGCTGGACGCGCGCGGTGGCGATCCTGGAGGAATGATCCCTGGCGACATGCCGGGATGAGTGCCCTCCGGGGCATCCATCGCGACCAGATCGCCGGAGCCCCCGGCGCGAGCAGCCTTCAGCCAGCTCGCGCCGGGCCGGTCTCAGCCGCGTGCCTTCGCCTCCCGCCGCCGGGCGTGCAGGATGAACTCGGTGTAGCCGTTCGGCTGCTCGCGCCCCTTGAACACCAGGTCGCAGGCCGCCTGGAAGGCCGGGCCGTCGAAGGCCGGCGCCATCGGCCGGTAGGCGGCGTCGCCGGCGTTCTGCCGGTCCACCACCCCTGCCATGCGCCTCATCGTCTCCATCACCTGGTTCTCGTCGGCGACACCGTGGCGCAGCCAGTTGGCGATGTGCTGGCTGCTGATGCGCAGCGTCGCACGATCCTCCATCAGCCCCACATCGTTGATGTCCGGGACCTTGGAGCAGCCCACGCCCTGGTCCACCCAGCGCACGACATAGCCGAGGATACCCTGTGCGTTGTTGTCGAGCTCCGCCTGCACATCCTGCGGCGACCAGTTGGTGTTGACGGCCAGCGGCACGGTCAGGATGTCCTCCAGCTTCGCCCGGCGGCCGCCCTTGGCAAGCTCCTCCTGCCGTGCGGCGACATCCACCTGGTGGTAGTGCAGCGCGTGCAGCGTGGCGGCGGTGGGTGACGGCACCCAGGCGCAGTTGGCGCCCGCCTTCGGGTGGGCGACCTTCTGCTCCAGCATCGCCGCCATCATGTCCGGCGCGGCCCACATGCCCTTGCCGATCTGCGCCCGGCCCTGCAGGCCGCACATCAGGCCCACATCCACATTCCAGTCCTCATAGGCCTTGATCCAGGCCGCGCCGCGCATGTCGTTCTTGCGGATGACCGCGCCAGCCTCCATCGCCGTGTGGATCTCGTCGCCGGTGCGATCGAGGAAGCCGGTGTTGATGAACACCACGCGGTCCTTCGCGGCGCGGATGCATTCCTTCAGGTTGACGGTGGTGCGGCGCTCCTCGTCCATGATGCCCATCTTGAGCGTCGCGCGCGGCAGGCCGAAGGCATCCTCCACGCGGGCGAACAGCTCGTCCGCCCAGGCCACTTCTTCCGGCCCGTGCATCTTGGGCTTCACGATGTAGACGCTGCCCGCGCGGCTGTTCTGCCCCTTGCGCGGCCCGCGCAGGTCGTGCAGCGCGATCGCCACGGTGCACATGGCGTCCAGGATGGTCTCCGGCGTCTCGGCACCGTCCAGCGTCACCACATCCGTCATCATGTGGTGACCCACATTGCGCACCAGCATGAGCGAGCGGCCATGCAAGGTCAGCCCTCCGCCGCCCGGGCGCACATAGACGCGGTCCGGGTTCAGGCGGCGCGTCATGCTGGCACCGCCCTTCTCGAAGGTCGCCTCGAGCGTGCCGTTCATCAGGCCGAGCCAGTTGCGGTACACCAGAACCTTGTCGTCCGCGTCCACCGCAGCGACCGAATCCTCGGCATCCATGATGGTCGTGACGGCGCTCTCCATCACGACATCGGCAACGCCCGCGGGGTCGTCGCGACCGATCGGGTTGTCCCGGTCGATCCGGATCTCGATATGCAGGCCATTGCTCACCAGCAGGACCGCGGAAGGCGCCGCCGCATCCCCCTGATAGCCCACGCACTGGCCAGGGCGGGCGAGGCCGACCACACGGTCGTCCCGCAGCGTCACCTCCAGCGCGCCGCGCACCAGGGCATAGGATTTCGCCTCCGCATGGCTCGCGCCGCCGGCAAGCGGCGCGGCCTGATCCAGCACGCGACGGGCATAGGCGATCACCTTCTTCCCGCGCGCCGGATTGTAGCCCTTGCCGCCGCGCGTCGCACCGTCGGTCTCCGGAATCGCATCCGTGCCGTAGAGCGCATCGTACAGGCTTCCCCAGCGCGCATTGGCGGCATTCAGGGCGTAGCGCGCATTGGACACCGGCACCACGAGCTGTGGCCCGGCGATCTGCGCGATCTCGGGATCCACGTTGGTCGTGCCGATCTGGAAATCCGGCCCCTCCGGAAGGAGGTAGCCGATCTCGCGCAGGAATGCCGTGTAGGCGGCGAGATCCACGGGCTTCGCAGGATGCTCGCGGTGCCAGGCGTCGATCTTCGCCTGCAACGCGTCGCGCGCCTGCAGCAGGGCGGCGTTCCGCGGCGCGAGTTCCCTCACGATGGCAGCATAGGCGGACCAGAACCGCTCCGGCGCCACGCCGGTGCCTGGCAACGCCTCACTGTCCATGAAGTCGCGCAGTCGCCGGGCCACCTTCAGGCCCGCCACCTCCACCATGTCAGACACGGCCGATCCTCCCGCACGCGAAGCACCCCCTGGCGGGGGCGAAGCTGGCTACCTAGGGAAAAAACCGCCCACCCGCAAAGGGGGCCGGGCCTGTCCGGGCAGAAGCCCTCTACCCTATCCCGCCGCTGCATCGGTCGTGCGGCGCTCGACCAGCGCCATCAGCGTCTCCAGCCGATCCGCCTCCGTCGCCGGCTTGTCGGTGCGGATGCGGGCGATCCGCGGGAAGCGCAGCGCCACGCCCGACTTGTGGCGCGAGGAGCGCTGCGCCGCATCGAAGATCACCTCCAGCACCAGGGTCTTCTCCACTTCCCGTACCGGGCCGAAGCGGCCCAGGGTGTGGTTGCGGATCCAGCGGTCGAGCCAGGCAAGCTCCTCATCGGTGTAGCCGGAATAGGCCTTGCCGACCGGCACCAGCTCCTCGCCCCCCTGCCCGTCCGGGCGCCACAGGCCGAAGGTGTAGTCGCTGTAGAAGCTCGAACGCTTGCCGTGGCCGCGCTGCGCGTACATCAGCACGGCGTCGATGGAGAGCGGGTCGCGCTTCCACTTCCACCACAGCCCCTTCACGCGTCCGGCGAGATACGGGCTGTCGCCGCGCTTCAGCATCAATCCCTCGATCGAGGCCGCGCGCGCCCCGGCGCGGATCTCACCGAGCTGGGCGAAGGAGGCGAAGGCGATCTGCGGCGAGAGATCCATGCGCGCAGGCCGCAGGCGGGCCACCCATGCCTCCAGCCGGCGGCGGCGCTCGTCGAGGGGCAGCGGGCGAAGATCCTCCTGCCCCTCGAAGAGGATGTCGTAGAGGCGCACGCCGGCCGGAAAGTCCCGCAGCAGCTTGGCGCCGACCTGCTTGCGGTTCAGCCGCTGCTGCAGATCCGCGAAGGGCGCGACCTGACCGTCGCGCATGACCAGCAGCTCGCCATCCAGCACGGCATGGAAGTCCATGGCCTGCACGATCTCCGGGAAGGCGCCGGAGATGTCCTCTCCGCCGCGGGACCAGATGCGCCGCCCGCCGGGCCCGGCCGTGAGCTGCACGCGGATGCCGTCCCATTTCCACTCGGCGCGCCACTCCGCCGGGTGCAGCGCCGCCACGTCCGCGTCCTCCAGCGGGTGCGCCAGCATCAGCGGGCGGAACACCGGCGCATCGCGCGGATCGGGCTTCGGCCCCCGCCCCTCCAGCCAGGCGAAGAGCGGCAGATAGGGCGGCGCGACGCCGTGCCAGACCTCCTCGATCGCCTCCACCGGCTGGCCGGACCATTCAGCCAGGGCCGTGCGCGCCAGTCGGGCGGAGGCACCGACGCGGAGGCCACCGGTCACGAGCTTGATCAGCGCCAGCCGCCCGCCGGCATCCAGCGTATCCAGCCAGCCGGCGATCAGCGCCGGCAGCTCCGCCTTGGGCGTCAGCTCCAGGCTCTCGGCCACCTCCGAGAGCGCCGGCGGCGGCGCATTGCTCCTCTCGCGCTGCGGCCAGATCAAGGCCACCGTCTCGGCGAAGTCGCCGACATAGTCGTAGGACAGGGCCAGCAGCACGGGGTCGGTGCGCGCGGCCACCATCTCCCGCACCAGTGCCGGCTTGGCGGTGGTGAAGACCAGCTCCTCCGTCAGCGCGGCGAGGCCGATGCCGCGGTCCGGGTCGGGCTGGGTGGCGAACCAGTCCCGCAGCAGCGCGACCTTGGCGTTGCGGCCGGGGGTGAAGACCAGACGCTCCAGCAGGGCGGCGAAGGCCGGCACGCTCATGCCGCCGGATCCCCGGCCGCCTCGGGCTCCGGCCCTTCGTCCTCCTCGCCCAGCCCCACCAGGTGCAGCGCGCGCCCGCGGATGCCGCGCAGACCGAGCGCATGCACCAGCGCGTCGTCACGGCCATGCGTCACCCAGACCTCGGGCGCCCCCACCTCCTCGATGGTCGCCAGCAGCGCATCCCAGTCGGCGTGATCGCTGATGACCAGGGGCAGCTCCACGCCGCGCGACTTGGCGCGCTGGCGCACCCGCATCCAGCCGCTGGCGACCGCCACCACCGGATCGGCCAGGCGCCGCGCCCAGCGATCCTGCACCGCCGAGGGCGGCGCCAGCACGATGGCGCCGCGGAGATCCGCCCTGGCCGCCACTGTCGCCGGGCGCAGCGGACCAAGAGGCACGCCGAGGTCCTCGTACAGCCGGCACAAGGGGGCCAGGGCGCCGTGCAGATGGATCGGGCCGTCCCAGCCAGCCTCGCGCAGCAGGCGGATCAGCCGCTGGCACTTGCCCAGCGCATAGCAGCCGACGACATGGGTGCGTTCCGGGAACAGGGCCAGGCTGTGCAGCAGCTTCGCCACCTCCCCTTCCGGTGGCGGATGGCGGAACACCGGCAGGCCGAAGGTCGCCTCGGTCACGAAGACATCGCAGGATTCGGGCTCGAAGGCGGCACAGGTCGGGTCCCGCTGGCGCTTGTAATCGCCCGATACCACCACCCGCGCGGCCTGCCATTCCAGGCATATCTGGGCTGAGCCGAGGACATGTCCCGCCGGCCGCAGCCGCAGCCGCACGTCCCCCATGGAGAGCGTCTCGCCATAGCCGAGGGGCTGCTGCGATCCGCCCGCGCGGTCGGCGCCCAGCCGCGCGCGCATGATCGCCAGGGTTTCGGGAGTCGCGAGCACAGCGCCATGCCCGGGCCGGGCATGGTCCGCATGGCCGTGGGTGATCACCGCCCGGGCCACCGGACGGATGGGGTCGATGTGGAAACCGCCAGGGATGCAAAAGAGCCCCTCCGGCGTGACCCGCAGCCAGGTTTCGGGATGCGGCGGCATCGTCCTGTCCTCGTCCGGATCGGGCCACGGATGCTCCCCATCCCGGCCTGTGAGACCGCCCCCGGCAGGCGGCCGCCCGACCCCCATGGCGGGCGGCACCGCGAGCGGTGAAGGTGAGGCGCCGGTCCCGGCCGTCAAGCGGCCGCCCAACCAAGCATCCAGGGAACCTCGCCGGCAGTCGCGCGTAAAGCAAATGCGTTCGCGCAACGGCACCGCAGAGCGGCTAAGGTAGCCACGGCATGGTGGGAAAGGAGCAGATGGCCGGTGCAGTGGAGAACGCAGGGGAAGCACAGTTCCGTCTACTGGCCGACAACGCCCCGGTGCTGATCTGGCGTGCGGGTCGCGACAAGTCGTGCGACTTCTTCAACAAACCCTGGCTCGACTTCACCGGCCGCAGCATGGAACAGGAGCTGGGCTTCGGCTGGACAGAGGGGGTGCACCCCGACGACTTCGATCGTTGCCTGAAGGTCTACACCGCCGCCTTCGACGCGCGGCAGCCATTCACCATGGACTACCGGCTGCGCCGGCACGACGGCGCCTGGCGCTGGATGCTCGACAATGGGCGGCCGTATTTCGTCGAGGGCGAGTTCGCCGGCTATTTCGGCTCCTGCGTCGACATCACCGAGATGAAGGGGGCGCTCGAGGAGCGCCGCCAGGCGCTGCGGGAGCGGGAAGCGCTGCTGACCGAGCTGCACCATCGTGTGAAGAACAATGCACAGGCGACGACCTCCTTCCTGGCACTGCAGGCCGGCCGCGCAACGGACCCGGCCGTGGCGCGGGCGCTGCGCAGCGCCGCCACGCGCGTGATGCTGGCGAGCCTGGCGCAGGACCGCATGTTCCGCCTGACCGGCGAAGCGGGCGTGGAGCTGGGCCCGGAAATCGTCACTGCCGCGCAGACGGCGCTCGAGATCGCCGGACGCCCCGGGATCGCCCTCGAGGAGCGGATCGAGGCGAGGCTGATGGTGCCCGTCGCACAGGCGACGCCGCTCACCCTGATCGTCAACGAGCTTGTCGTGAACGCGATACGGCACGCCTTCCCGGATGGGCGGGCAGGCCAGATCCTGGTCACGGTCCGGCGGGCGGAGAGGGGCCAGGGCGAAATTCTCGTCGAGGATGACGGCGTCGGCCTGCCGGAAGCGGTCCGGCGGAGGGTGCCGCGCCACTGCCTGGGCCTCAATCTCGCGCCACGCCTGGCACGGCAGGCGCGCGCGACCCTGTCCCTCAAGGCGGAAGCCGGTACGCAAGCCCGGCTGCTCTTTCCCGTGTCCTGAGCACGGCGGGCCCGGAGGGGGCGGTGCGGCAGGGACGACCTGCACCTCCGTGAGCGGAGCTGGGTGCGCGCCCGGCTCGTCCGGGAGCGGCTCGCCACCCGGTGGCGCCTCCCACAGGCTTCGTCTCCCGGATGCCTGGGCTGGCCCTCTGACGGAGAAGCGGACGAGGCGCCTTCCCGCGCCGGCCGACTGCCGCCATAGTCCGCCCCGCCATGGGAACATTGCCGGAACCTTTCGCGGCCTGGTTTGCACGCCGCGGCTGGACGCCACGGCCGCATCAGCTGGCCGTGCTGCGTGCCGCTGCCGAGGGCGGATCGGTGCTGCTGGTGGCGCCGACCGGAGGCGGCAAGACGCTCGCCGGCTTCCTGCCCAGCCTCGTGGACCTCGCCGCCCGGCCGAGGGAGGGGCTGCACACCCTCTATGTCTCCCCGCTCAAGGCGCTGGCAGTGGACATCGCCCGCAACCTGACGACGCCGGTCACGGAGATGGGGCTCCCGATCCGCATCGAGACCCGTACCGGCGACACGCCGCAGAACCGCCGCGCCCGGCAGCGCGCCGATCCGCCGCATATGCTGCTGACCACGCCGGAAAGCCTGCTGCTGCTGCTGTCCCTGCCGGAAGCCGCCACGCTGTTTGCCGGCCTCGCCGCCGTGGTTGTGGACGAGATCCACGCGCTGGCAGGCACCAAGCGCGGCGACCAGCTGGCGCTCGGCCTGTCGCGGCTGGCGACGCTGGCGCCCGCGGCGCGGCGGGTCGGCCTCTCGGCCACGATTGCGCACCGGGAGCCGCTGCAGGCCTTTCTCTCGCCCACCGGCAGCCCGAGCGATGTGCGGCTGATCACGGTGAAGGGCGGCGCCGCGCCGGAGATCTCGGTGATGCTGCCGGAGGGGCGCCTGCCCTGGGGCGGGCATATGGGCCTGGCCAGCGCGCCGGAGATCTACGGGCGCATCAGGGACGCGCGCGTCACCATCGTCTTCGTCAACACCCGCGCCCAGGCGGAGCTGGTCTTTCAGGCGCTGTGGCGGCTGAACGACGACTCCCTGCCCATCGCGCTGCATCACGGCAGCCTGACGGTCGAGCAGCGACGCAAGGTGGAAGCGGCGATGACGGCGGGGCGGCTGCGTGCCGTGGTGGCGACTGCCTCGCTCGACCTCGGCATCGACTGGGGCGATGTGGACCAGGTGATCCAGGTGGGCGCACCCAAGGGCGTGGCGCGGCTGCTGCAGCGCGTGGGTCGCGCCAACCATCGCATGGACGAACCCTCCCGTGCCATGCTGGTGCCGGCCAACCGGTTCGAGGTGATCGAATGCGCCGCGGCACTGGAGGCCATCCGGCATGAGGAGCTGGACGGCGACCCGCCGCGCCCCGGCGGCCTGGACGTGCTGGCGCAGCACATCCTCGCCATGGCCTGCCACGCGCCCTTCGACCCCGATGCGCTCCATGCCGAGGTGACGCGCGCCGCGCCCTATGCCGCCCTCTCCCGCCGCGACTTCGACGACGTGCTGCGCTTCGTCGAGGATGGCGGCTACGCGCTGCGCAGCTATGAGCGCTTCCGCAAGCTGTTCCGCGATGCCGAGGGCCGCGTGCATCTGCGCGACAGCCGCGTCGCGCGGCAGCTCCGCATGAATCTCGGCACTATCGTCGAGACGCCGATGGTGAAGGTGCGCCTGCGCGGCGGCCCGGTGCTGGGCGAGGTGGAGGAGTGGTTCGTCTCCACTCTCGAACCCGGCGACAGCTTCATGTTCGCCGGCCAGCTGCTGCGCTTCGAGGGGCTGGATGCCGTCACAGCGATCGTCACCCGCGGCGGCGAGGGCGATCCGCGCGTGCCCGCCTATGCCGGCAGCCGCATGCCGCTGACGACCTGGCTCGCGGCGCGGGTGCGCGAGATCCTGCACGAACCCAGGAAATGGCGTCTGCTGCCCGCGCCGGTACGCGACTGGCTCAGGCTGCAACAGAAGCGCAGTGCGCTGCCGGAAAAGGACGGGCTGCTGGTGGAAAGCTTCCCGCGCGGCGGGCGCTGGTTCCTGGTGGCCTACTGCTTCGAGGGACGACTGGCGCACCAGACGCTGGGAATGCTGGTGACGAAGCGCATGGAGCGCCTCGGCTATGGCCCGCTCGGCTTCCTCGCCACGGACTACGTGCTCGCCACCTGGTCCGCCTTCGAGCCCACGGATGTCGCTCCGCTCTTCGAGGAGGACATCCTGGGCGAGGATCTGGAGGAGTGGATGGCGGAGAGCTCCATGCTGCGCCGCACCTTCCGCAACATCGCCACCATCGCCGGGCTGATCGAGAAGCACCATCCCGGGCAGGAGAAATCCGGCCGCCAGATGACCATGAATGCCGATCTCATCTACGACGTGCTGCGCAAGCACGAGCCCGACCACGTGCTGCTGCGCGCCACACGGCAGGAGGCCGCGGGCGGCCTGACCGATGTCGCGCGCATCGGCCTGGTGCTGGCCCGTGCCAGGGGCCGGATCCGCCATATCCGGCTCGACCGCGTCTCGCCCCTGGCCGTGCCGGCGCTGATCGAGGAGGGACGCGAATGGGTCGCCGGCGGTGCGGAGGATGCGCTGCTGGCCGAGGCCGCCGCCCTGGTCGAGGAGGTGACGGAGGGCGAGGAGATCTTCTCCGGCCTGCTGGCGGATCTCTCGGACGGCGTGCGCGTGCGCGACGGCACGGGCGCCGTGCCGCGACGCCGTGACGCCGCCCGGCCGCGCCGAACCCGATTCATCCGCAGCATGCCGAAGAGCGTCACCGGCGCATGACCCCCGCTCCGATCCATCTGGCGGGCGAGCGACTGATGCTCGACCCGGCGGGGCTGCTCGCCTGGCCGGCGCGGCGCCTGGTCGCCGTCGCCGACCTGCATCTCGAAAAGGGCAGTGCCTTCGCCGCGGCCGGACGCTTCGTGCCGCCCTATGACACGCGGGAGACGCTCGACCGGCTGCGGCTCGCGCTGCGCCGCTGGCGACCGGCGCGCCTCATCGCGCTGGGCGATTCCTTCCACGATGTGGAAGGCGCACTGCGCCTGCCCACCACGGATGCGGCGCTGCTGCGGCGGACACTGGAAGGGATGGAGGTCGTCTGGGTGCTCGGCAACCACGACCCCGTTGCGCCCCTCGGCCTGCCGGGCGTCGCCGTGGCGGAGTGGACGGAGGGCGCCTTCCTGTTCCGTCACCAGGCGCAGCCCGGCACGGTACTGGGAGTCGAGGTCTCCGGCCATTTCCACCCGAAGGCGACCATGCCCACGCGCTGCGGCGGGATTACACGGCCCTGCTTCGTCGCCGATGCGCGCCGGCTGCTGTTGCCGGCTTTCGGCGCCTATACCGGCGGCCTGGATGCCACGGATCCGGCGGTGGCGGGGCTGTTCCCCCGCGGCGCACGGCTGTTCCTGCTGGGCCCTGACCGACTCTACAGCATGCCCGCCCTGCGCAGGGCGGCACGATGAGCGGCGCTACCGGGGGATCAGCCCGCCCAGCGCGTGGATGATGCCATTCGCCGCGGCAATGTCGGCCTGGACCACCGACGCCGGCGGCGTCGTGGCGTCATCCTTATCCTTGGCGCCTTCGGAAGCCGACGCGGCCACCAGCAGCCCGCCATCGGGCCCCGTGCGGAACCGGAGCATGGTTCCGGCTTCGGTGCGCAATGCCTGCTCATCCTTTTTCAGCCGGGCGAGGGTCCAGGCCTGCCCGCCGAGAATGTATGACCGGACGAAGGCGCGGAGTCGCTCCGGATCCGGTCCGCCAGCCGGAGCAGCGGCGGACGGTGCCGCCAGCATCTCGATGCGGGAGGCGACAGCGCCGGCAAAGGCCGCGTCGGTCGGGGCAAGGACGGTCAGCGGGCCCGGGCCGCGCAGCATCTCGCCAAGGCTCGCGCGCTGCACCAGCGCGACGAAGCGGGTGAACCTCCCATCGGCGGTCAGTACCTCCATGACGGTACCTGGCTGGGCGCGCACCGGGCGGGCGGCGAGGGCCAGGACGAGGCCAAGCAAGGCCCGGCGCGGAAGCCATGGGCCAGGCTGCGGCCAGGTCCGGCAGGACGGTGCCTCGCACCAGCTCCCCACGATGTGGCGACGCGATCGCATGCGGGTCCTTCCTGCCGGCGCGGCCATCATGACGCAAGGGCGACAGCCGAGGCCCGCGTCTTCGCGCCCGGGCAGCCCCCAGGATTCCAGCCATGGACCTGTCCATCCTGCCATGGTTCCACCCGGCCCCCTGCTTTTCAGGCACTCCGGCCATCGTTGCGGCCGTGGGCGGACCCTGTCGCCCGTCCTCATGCCGGACGGCGCCGTGACCGGAAGCTGCCGGTCTCGGGGAGCGCCGGAAACGGGGCCGCGGATTGCCAGCGTGGCGCGGGACCGGGACTATCTGCGCCCCGTTTGAGGCTGCCATGGCGCATGCCGGCGCGCCGAGCGCCTTCGTCGCCATCAGGGATGGCCGCCCGGTAATGGAAGGCATGCTCGCATGAGCGTTCCGCCCGGTTCGGATAGCCTGCTGCGCCGCGGCTTCACCGGCCTGCGCGTGGTGGGCGACGTGCATGGGGAGGCAGCCGCCTTTGCCCATGCGGTGGCGGGGGCGGAGGCGGAGCGGCTGTTCCTGGTGCAGCTTGGGGATCTGACGGATTATGGCCCCGACAGCCCCGGCGTGCTGCGGCTGATGTTCGGCCTGCTGGATGCCGGACGCGGGCGCTTCCTGCTTGGCAACCATGACCACAAGCTGCGCCGCGCGCTGAGCGGGCAGCAGGTGCGCATCGCGCCCGACGGGCTGGGGCAGACCCTGGCCCAGCTCGCGGCCGCGGCAGATGGACCGCTGCTACGGACACGCATGATGCAGGCCGTGGCGGCGGCACCGGCCTGGCTTCGCCTCGGCACCTGGTTCTTCGTCCATGCCGGCTGGCATCCGCGCATGCTGCACGAGCCGCCGCCCCCGGATGCGGGCATGCGACGACCGGATCCGGTGCTGTCACGCGCCTTGTTCGGCCAAGTAACAGGGCGCATGCGGCCGGATGGCTATCCGGACCGAATCTACGACTGGATCGATCACATACCGCCCGGCATCACGGTGCACTGCGGCCATGACCAGCGCTCCACGGATGGCAGGCCCTTCGTTCAGCAAGGCGCCATGGGCGGACGCGCCGTATTCCTCGATACCGGCGCGGGCAAGGGCGGGCATCTGTCGTGGCTGGACCTGTATTTCTGACTGACGAAGCGTCCGCACCGGACCACCGTCGGCTTCGGTTCGCAAGCAGCCGGGCCGGCCATCGGCCCTTGGGATACGCATGGCCGACAAGAGGACTGATCAGGGACGGGTGCCGCCCTCGCCAAGGGCTGCGCGCGAATCAGGTGATCCGTCGTGCGACCTTGACGCGACGATAACCCATCGGGTGCCCCCGTAGCGTCGCAGGATCGCATCCTGTCCGCGTGTCGAGGGTGTATCCCTTTTGCCCGGCCAAGTGCCGGACGGACACGTCCAGGCACAACAGGACCGCCTGCGGGCTTTGCCTCACGGATGGCTCCTTCCCGGCTTCGGGGTGATGCCACTGGAGCATGCAGGAGAAGGTCGCCCTGGCGCTCCGGTTGGCTCCTCGCGTAGCGATGTACACCGGGGGCGGTGCGCGACAGCGTGAGCCTGGTCGGGACTGCCTGGCTTGGGCGCAAAGGCCGATCAGTTCGCTGCAGGCACGCGGCAATGCGCAATCACAGCCGCGTCAGCCGGTCCCCACCCGGCAGGTCGTGCCAGAACGGGCAACAAACCCGTGCATGCCTGAGACTGTTTCTGCCGCCATCCTTCGAGGCGGGGCGAAGGGTCCGGGGGGACGACTCAGACCGGGAGAGTGGTCCAGTCTCATGGACGTATTGCTGATCGAAGACGAGGCGCTGATTCGGGAGGTGCTGGAAGAGGACCTGGCCGATGCCGGCCTCGATGTCCTGGCGGCGCCGAATGCCGAGGAGGCTCTTGTTGCCGCCGAGCGGGCGGCTCCCACGCCGGCGGTGGTCGTCACCGACGTGAATCTCGGCCCCGGCATGGACGGCCTCACCTTCGCGCAGGAAGCGCGGCGGCGCTGGCCGGCCGTGGGCATCGTGGTGATGACGGCGGATCCACGCACGCTGCGAACCCTCACCCCGAGCCTTCACGACCGGTGCCTGCTGAAGCCATTCCCCCCGCCACGCCTGCTCACGGAGATCAACATGCTCATGGGCCGCTCCTGCCGCTGAAGCCTCCGGCAGGCAGGGCGCTGCGGCGCCGGTGCACGGCCCGGCCCGTTTCCACCCATCCGAGCGCATGGGGGCCTGGGCCGGCCTGCGACGTGATTTTGGAAGGCTTGTGCCGAGGTCTCCCCCGCGAACCGCAGACAATGCTGCAACTCGATCCTGCGGCTATGACCATCGCCGAACATGACGTGCCGTCCAAGGAGGCCGCCTCCAACCTGGCGCGGCACCTCCCGCAATTAAGGAACGTCGCCGCGCCGCACATCATGCCGTGATCTGCCGCGCGATCACTCCGATCACTCAAGGTTGGAACAGCCGCAAGCCTGAAGTGTGCTCCTTGCCTCGATACGGCGCAGAGACACCCTCTCCGATCTCGCCCAGCCCAAGGCGGGCATGGTGTCGGAAGTCGCGTCCCGACACGCGCGCCAGCGACGTATTGGCCGCCTGGAGCATTTCCCGTTCGCCCAGGCTCACGGCAAATGCTCCAGTTCTTCGTTTTCACGAGCATCTTCACCCATGCAGGTGCTTCCACCTGAATGGGATCTGCTCTAGCCGGGCGTTATGCTCCGGCCTGCAGCAGCAGAGGCATCCCAGCCAACCGTCATGGCTGGGTGGACCGTTTCCAGGTCGGCGCGTGCCCTGATGAAGGCCACAACCGAGATGCGGTCGGCCCGAACGGAACCGTTCAACGCTGCAGCCAGCCAGGCCTCGTCGACCGTCCCGATCGTCAGCGCTTCAACGACGACGTCCTCGCCCGACATCTGCGCGAGTTCCTCGGCCTTGGCCTCCGCCTCGGCATCCTCTGCGAAGTAGATCGTTCTGGTTCCGACTACACGATATACTTCCATGTTGTCCCCCCGACTACCGTAGCCCGCACCACTGCCGTCCCCTGGCACGCCGGCCTTCGGGTCATGCCAGCCGATCCCGGCCGACAAGCGTCCCGTTCGGCTGGACGGCCGCGGCAACCGGTTGAGCCGCGAAGCCACCACCCCCGTGAAGTTCGCGCCCGACGAAACGATATATCCCAAGACGCGTTCAGTCTTGTACTTCTTGCGCGTCATGCGCGCAAATTGTGCCATAATGGCTATCGCGCCATCCACGCCTCAACCGACGCGGCAGGACGCCGAGCAGGGTGCGGATTGGGGGCCCAGGCCCTGACGATCGGGACCACGAAGCGCCGGATCTGTTTTCCTGCTTCGCCTCCGATAGCCGTTGCCATGCCGTCACGCTCCTGATGCGGAGACACGGCCGCAGCATCCGCCTGCCGCTACTGCGCGGTATTTGGGGCATGGCAAGTGTCAGCAGCGCCCTGGACGAGCAGTCCGCCCGACGGCAACCGCTTCCGGCGACCATAGGCAACGCCGCGATGCCCGCATCCGAACCCGGCAGCCCCGGGTCCGACTCGACGTCACGTCCGCCCTGATCTCGTCAGAACGCAGGCGGCACGTGGTCTCGTCAGTCGTTCTCGTAATCCTCGCACCAGTAGCAACTGATCAGGCCGCTCCGGCCGATCCGGACCTCGTAGGTCGTGTGCCGGCTCTGCCTGGTCGTGGGCGGTGGGCCAGGGCGGAAGCCATGCCTGGCAATGCCGGGCTCGAGCGCATCCACCACTGCCTGGGCCTTCGCGGCCGGGCCCGGATAGATGGTAATGAACTTGCCCCGCTGCGCCCCTCGGTTCATCCGCTCGTAGAGCTCCCGGTTGCGGACGACCTTATGGTGAACATGCAGCAGGCGCAGCGTGGGCAGAGCAAGCCGCGCCAGCGGGTCCGCGTCTTCGGGATGGACGGAGACGTGCAGCTTGAAGCCGCCCTTCTGGGCCAGCGGGATCGTCAGCGAGAATTCGAAGACTGTCCCCGGCATGAAGATGTACTCACCCACCGGCTGCCCCCAGGGGCCGGTCATCACCGAGCTGCTCATTCCGCCTCCGACAAGGCACCGGCGATTGTTTCCGCCCCGCAGTGTATCGCACCGGCTTCGTTGCGCCATGGGGGCATGAAGCACAGAGCCGACCCCATCCCCCGTACCGGGCCAGGCTCGACCGTCAGGTGCTGTGGAAGGCGCGGATAACGGGGACAACTCGGGCCTGCCATGGCATGGCTGTGGCGGTAAGTTCCCGTTTCGTTCTAGTATCTGGCAATGCCCGAGGACGCTCCACCTACCCGCGTGGTATGCCCTGATGCTTTCGTGCCCAGAGTGCTGCGCACGGCTCCGGACCTGCAGCGCCTGGTCGAGGAATTCACGGAACGCGTCCTGACCACCCATCCGGCCTGGCCGTGGCCGCTGATCGAAGAGGAGGCCCGCCGCCGGGCCGAAGCGGTCCTGGCGGCACGGAACCACGGCGGCAGCCCGCCCTGACGGTCCTGGTTGCGCCGATCATGGAGATCCGCCGGGAGTCGGCCCTATGCCGGGAGCCAGCTCTTCCCCTCGCCCGCATAGGCCGGCCCAGGGTTGCCGCTCACCGTCGTGCGCCACATCACCCGCTCCTCCTTCGCCGCATCGAACCAGGTGGCGGCATGCACGAGGCAGCGATTGTCCCAGACGAGCAGGTCGCCCCTGGTCCATTCATGCACGTAGATGAACTCGGGCCGCGTGATGTGGGCCATCAACTCGTCCAGCAGTGCCGCGCCGTCGCCGTGTGGACCGGGCTGCATGCCGACGAACGGCCCTTCCAGCCAGTCCATCTGGCCATATTCGCAAAGGTAGAGCGCGCGCCGGCCCGTCACCGGGTGGACGCGGACGACCGGCTGGCGCTGCGGGCGCTCATGCGGAGCCAGGGGGCGCGGCGCCTGGCCGGCGAGCACAGCCTCGCGCCGTCGGCCGGCGCCGGAACTGACATGCAGCCCTTCCAGGCTCTCGATGCGCGCCTTGAGCGGCTCCGGCAGCATCGCATAGGCGGCCGCGGCATCGGCGAACAACGTCTGCCCCTGTCCCTGCGGCACCGGGACCACTGCCAGGAACAGCGAGATATCCGGCGGCGGGCGCCGGTAGCTCTGGTCGGTGTGCCAGCCACGGCGATGCGGGTAGCGCGTCGGCAGCTTGCCGTCGGCCGTCAGCGGTGGATCCGGCAGGGCTGGCGGCTGCCGTCCGACCGGCGGCGTGTTCGAGACCACGAAGATCTCCGGCACGGTCGGATGCACCATGTTCGGCGCCATGCCGGTCTGCCGGTAGTTCTCGACCTCGGGGCCGAAGATCCGGCTCAGGCGCAGCAGCAGTTCAGGCTCGTCAGCCATCGCTTCCATGCCGGGCAGCAGCAGCAGGCCCCCACTCTCTGCGAGAGCCTGTGGCAGCGCCTCGGGCTCGCTCTCGGCGGCCCGGACGACCTCCGCCGCGCCACCGCCGCCGGCGAGCCGGATGCGGCCACCGAAGCCGGCTCCCGGCAGCGGACCAACGAACTCGAAGCGGCCGACCATGGCGATGCCATCCTGACATGCGGTGAACGGGTCGGCAGCAAGAGTAGCGAGCCGGCTTCGCGGCCGTCAAAGTCGGGCCTGCCGCTGCGGTCGGGTGGTTCCATCCGGATCAGCCGCCCGCCCGACCACGCTCTCCGCCCGCGGCCCTGTCATCTCAGCGCTGGCCGACGGGACCCTGGTGCTCCATCCGCCTTCAGACACGCGGGTTCTTCCCGCCTGGCATCTTGCGGCCGATTGGCTTCAGAGGCGGCGCATGCTTCAGGACGCCGGCGGTGCCGTGTAATCCGCCTCGGCAACCGGCTCGAACCACTCGGTGCCCTCGCCGTTCGGCCCGTTCTCCGACATTGCGAGATGGGCGAAGATCCGATCCGGCGCCGCGCCGTGCCAGTGCCGCACGCCCGGGGGGATCAGCACCGTGTCCCCGGGGTAGAGCGCACGCACCGGCTCTCCCTCTCGCTGCACCCGCCCCACGCCGGAGAGACAATACAGCGTCTGGCCGACGGGGTGCGCATGCCAGGCCGTGCGGGCGCCGGGCGTGAAGGACACCACGCTGGCGCGAAGGCGCGAGGGCGAGGCACCGGTGACGACCTCATCCTGGTAGACCACTCCGGTGAAGTTGGCGGATGGCGCGGGCTTGGTGGCCCGGTCCGAGGCACGCACGATCTTCATGGGAGGCTCCTCCTATGGGCAGCACCCTCTGCCGGGATGCGCGGCCGGCAGGATGCGGCGGTGCTTCGAGGGCGGTCAATCACCGGACGGGCACCATGCACCTTCCTGCCGATGCCGCAGCGCCGACCGAACCGACACCATCCCGTCCCTGCACGAGTTGGACGCGGGATGTCTCGTCGGAGCACGTCACCATCCGCCACGCGCATCGACTGCGGTTATCCGGACCGCGCTCTGCGTGCGGCCGGCGTCGCCCGCACCGGGCCTCGCGGAGGCACCCTGGACGGCTGGCTGCATCATCGGGTGTCATCAGCTGCGGATCTGCCACGTAGCTGTTCGATGCCGCGGAGCGAGAGCATCCGTCCGGGATGGCGGAACAGGGCCGTTGCGAATTGGTCCGCTGCCGCTTCGCGCCTGCCGGCACGCAGCAGGATCTCGCCGAACAGCTCGTGCGAGGGCTTGATCAGCGGCGGCGGCCCGGGCGGCACCGGCATCCGCTCCTCAAGTGCGGTGGCACGCCGCATGGTCTCGACCGCCCGGTCGAGGTCGCCCTGCTCGGCGGCCGCCACGGCGACGATTTCCAGCGCCTGGATCTCCATGACCGGCGCCATGGCCGCAGCGGCGGGGATCGGCGCGCCGGCGGCCTGCCGGCGGAGCACCTCCAGCGCCTCCGCCTGACGCTGCGCCGCCTCCGGCGAGCCGGTCATGGCGGCCGCCAGGCCGTGACCGAAGACGGCAGGAGCCTGGGACAGGGCTGCGAGGGCCTGGTAGGGGCCGCCCGTGTCCAGTTGCGGCGATGCCCTGGTCCCCAGCGGTGGCAGGATCCGGCCCGCCTCGTCCCAGCGTCCTGTCTCCGCCAGGAAGGTGGCCGCCATGGCCGCCTGGATGTGGGTGCCGTAGACTCGGCCGCGCACCTCGTCCGGGGGAAGCCCCGCAAGGCTCTCGCGGGCTGTTGCAAGCAACGGCCGGGCGTCCTGGACGCGCCCCTGCTGGAGATAGCCGTAGAGCAGCCAGTGCAGGCTGTGGAGGTCGGGCGCTCCCGCATCCCGCGAGGCGTTCCACGCCGCCTCGTTCGACGCGACCATCTCGGGCCACATGCCGAGCTGGAGGAAGATGTGCGAGGGCATGTGCAGGGCATGCGGCGCTGCCGGCGCGATCTCCGCATAGCGGCGGGCGGCCGGCAGGGCGAGAACCGCATGGTCCGGGTCATCGAAGGCATGCAGGATGTAGTGGGCCGCGCCGGGGTGGTTCGGCTCGCGGCGCCAGACCTCCTGCGCGATCGCGCCGGCCCGCATCCGCAGTCGCAGGCCCTCGCCCGCACGCGGCGCGCCGGCTTCGGAGCCGCCGCCATAGGCGAGGCCAAGCAGGGCGAGGGCATGGAACGCGGCGGCCTCCAGGTCATCCGGATAGGCTCGGCTCAGCCTCGCCATCGCCTCGGCATAGGCGCGGTCGCGCGCGGGCTTCTCGTCCGGACCGTAGAGCTGCCGAACGGCATCGAGGTACCCCCGCTCCTGTGGGGTCAGCTCCGAGGACGAAGGCAGGCGGGCCAGGACCTGTCGTGCGGCCTCCGTCTCCTGCGGATCGCCCCAGACCGGGTGGTTATGCGCCATCGCCTCGCCCCAGAGCGCCATAGCGAAGCCTGGCTCGATCCGGCCGGCAGCACGGAACTCCACCAGCGCCGTCGGGTACCAGAAGGAGTGCAGCGCGGCGACGCCACGCTCGAAGCGCGCCTGTGCTTCCGGCAGGCGCGCGGAGGTCGGGAAGGTGACGGTCCCGAGCGGCCCTGGCCGCGCAAGGGCCGCCCCCGCGGGCGCCGCCAGCATGGCGGCCGGAAGGAGAAAGAGGTCGCGACGATGAGCCGCGGGCATGGCGTGCCTCCCGGTCAGGCGACGCAAACGGCCTTCGCTGCATGGGGTTGCGCCGCCACGGTCGGGCTTGCGCGAGGCGCCCGCACCGTCGTGCCGAAGCGCCGCTCCGCCAGGCTCGGTCCCGATGCCCAAAGCGAATCGGCAGGCCGGTCACGTCCGGCAGGATGCAACCCGCGCGGGCGCGTCGCCGGTCGGCTCCGGCTTCGCCTGACCGGCCATGGCCCCCTCTGTCGCCAACCGTCACGGCCTTGCCTATCCTGCGGCGAAACCGTTCAAGGAATAAGCCGTGATGACCGAACCGACTGGCCCGCTCAAAGGCTTCCGCATCCTCGACCTGACCAGCGTGCTGTTCGGCCCCTTCGGCACACAGACCCTCGGCGACTGGGGCGCCGAGGTCATCAAGGTGGAGAGCCTGACCGGGGACACCTGGCGCAATTCCGGCCAGTTCCGCAACCGCGGCATGAGCGGGCAGTTCATGGCGGCGAACCGCAACAAGCGAAGCCTGTCGCTGGACCTGAAGCATCCGGACGGCAAGGCGGCGCTGCGGCGGTTGATCCCTACCGTGGATGCGCTGGTCAGCAATATCCGCCCCGCCGGGTTGGCCCGACTCGGCTTCAGCTACGAGGCCTGCAAGGAACTCAACCCGAAGATCATCTATGCGGTGGCCACCGGCTTCGGCCAGGACGGCCCCTGGCGTGCCCGCCCGGCCTTCGACGAGATCATCCAGGCCGCCTCCGGCTTCGCCTCCGCCATGGGGACCGACGACGAACCGGCCTTCGTTCCCAGCCTGATCGGCGACAAGATCTGCGGCATGGCGCTGACCTCCGCCGTCACGGCCGCACTGCTGCACCGCGAGCGCACCGGCGAGGGCCAGATGGTGGAGGTGCCGATGCTGGAGACGCTGGCCGCCTTCAACAGCATCGAGATGTTCGGCGGCTATGCCTTCGTCCCGCCCATCGGCCCTTCGGGCTACAAGCGCATGAAGGCGCGGCGGCCGGTCCGCACGAAGGACGGCTGGCTGACCATGCTGCCCTACTCCGGCGAGAATTGGTGCGCCTTCTTCGAGGCCGTCGGCCATCCGGAATGCATCGAGGAGTTCTCGGTGCGCGATCCGGTGCTGCGTGCCCGCAACATCGACCGCATCTATGATCGCATGCGCGAGATCGCGCCGACCAGGACCACGGCGGAGTGGGAGGAGCTGCTGCTGCGGATCGACGTACCGCACACTGCCTTCGCCAAGCTGACGGAGATCGCCGAGCAGCCGCACCTGAAGGCGGTGGGCATGTTCCCCGAGCTCGACCATCCGACCGAGGGCAGGATCCGCCAGGCCCGGCCGCCGGCGCGATTCTCCGCAACCCCTGCCGGCATCCACCGCCTGCCGCCGCGGCTGGGCGAGCACAGCCGCGAGGTGCTGCGCGAGGCCGGCTACAGCGACGCCGAGATCGACTCGCTCGTCGAGGCGAATGCGGTCGGGACAGAGTAGCACTCACCCTCTCAACGCCTTCCGCAAGGCGGACGCAGTGAGGATCCGCGGCGAACGCCTGACCTGATGACGGCGGCGTTCGGCACGGGGAAGCTTCTCGGGCTCGGTTTCGCTGATCTGATCCACGAGCGGACAGGAAGCTTCCCCATGCCGTCGCGCGTGGCCGCCAGGGCGCTCATGGCCTCAGCCCCGCTGGCCAACCGGGACACATGGCGGCGTGTCTTCGCGGTACTGTGCAGGAAGGCGGACCGCATTGGCGTCTGCCCTGGCCACGGACATCAAGGGCAGGGCGCTTGATCAGTCTCCGGACGCCAACAGGCGACCTGCCGATCCGCACCGAATGCCTGGAGTTCGGGCTCGCGCTCGAGGCATTCCGGTCCGGCCAGGCGGCATCGGCCGGCGAAGCGGCATCCCGAGGGCAGGTCGATCGGGCTCGGGATTTCGCCCGACAGTGTCCCGGCGATCGGCTCGAAGAACCGCGGCGAAGCCTCGAGCAGGGCCCGGGTGTAGGGATGCGCCGGTTGGCGCAGCACCGCTCTGGTCGGACCGGACTCGACGATGCGGCCGAGATACATCACGGCGATCCGCCGGCAGAGATAGCTCGCCACTGCCAGGTCATGGGTGATGAACAGCAGCGTCAGCCCCATCTCGCGCTGCAGGCCGCGCAACAGGTTCAGCAATTGCGCCTGGGTCGACACGTCCAGGCCCGACACCGCCTCGTCGGCGACGATGACCTTCGGCTCCGATGCAAGCGCCCGCGCGATGGCGACGCGTCGCACCTGGCCACCCGACAACTGGCTCGGGTATCGCTCCGCCGCATCGGCGGGCATGCCGACGCGGGTGAGCAGGGCGATGACCCGATCTTGCACCTCGGAGGGCTGGCAGAGGCGGTGCTCCCGCATCGGCTCGGCGATCAGATCGACCACCCTGAGCCGCGGGTTGAGCGAGCCGCGCGCGTCCTGGTAGATCATGGCGACGTCGCGCTGGAACTGCTTCCGCTCCGCCGAGGAGAGCCGGTCGATCTCCCTGCCCCGGAACAGCGCACGGCCGTTGCTGCTTGCCGTCAGGCCGACAAGCACGCGCAGCAGCGTCGACTTGCCCGACCCGCTCTCGCCAACCAGGGCGACGCTGTCACCGGCACCGACCGTCAGCCGGATACGGTCGAGCGCCATCAGCCGTTGCCCGGCGCCCAGGCCGAAGCGCAACCAGCCGCTGCGGTCGATCCGGTAGACCTTCTCGACGTCGAGCAGCTGGAACATGGCGACAGCGTCACTCATGCGCCGTCATCCCGGGTGCCAGCAGGCGATCGCGCGGCCGTCGAGCTCTCGTAGCGGCGGTCGGGATGCGCAAGCGTCCGTCGCGCGCGGGCAGCGCGGAGCAAAGCGGCACCCTGCGGGCATCGCCCCCAGGGCCGGCAATCCACCTTCGGGCGGCGTCAGCCTCTCGGTCTCGAGCTCGACCACGCAGGATTTCAGCGCGTGGGTGTAGGGATGCAGTGTGCGTCGCAGCACCGTCTCACTCGATCCCGCTTCGACCACCTGCCCGGCATAGAGCACCACGATCCGGTCGCAGACCTGCGAAGCCAGCGCCAGATCGTGGAGCACGATGATGCTGCTCGCATGGCGCGCCCGAACCTGCTGCAAAATCAATCGCATGATCTGCGCCTGGATCGTGACATCGAGTGCGCTGGTCGGCTCGTCGGCCAGCAGCAGTTCCGGACTGCAGGCAAGGGCGACGGCAATCATCACGCGCTGCTGCATGCCGCCTGAAAGCTCGTGCGGGAAGGCGGCGAGCCGCGCTTCCGCATCGTTCAATCCCACGCTCTCCAGCAGCGTGATGGCACGTCTGCGTGCATCCGCGCGCCCGAGGCCAAGCAGGCGTCGCAGCGGAGTGGCCAGGTGGTGTGCGACGGTGAAGCAGGGGTTCAGCGCCGCGGCGGCATCCTGGAAGATCATGCCGATACGTCGACCACGCAAGCCGGCCCAGACGGACTCCGGCTCGGCGAGCAGATTGTCGAACTCGGCGAAGCGCATGCACCCCTCGAGCGCCACTGCCGGAGGGCGCAGCAGGCCCATGGCGATGAGCGCGAGCGTGGACTTGCCGGCCCCGGATTCGCCGACGAGGCCCAGCACCTCGCCCCGGCCGAGCGCGAAGCTGACCCGGTCGAGGACGGAACGGCCAGCGCGGGCCAGGGAGACGTCGTGGAGCCACAGCAGCGGTTCGCGCGGGGCCGGATCCCGCAGCATCTGCGGAGCATTGGGGGCTGCGGACACATCCGCGGACATCTGCCGCACACCCATCGTTCAGCGGTTCACGCGCAGCTTCGGGTCGAAGCGCTCGCGCACACCGTCGCCGACGATGCTCAACGCGATGAGCAACAGCGCCAGCGCCGCGCCTGGCACGCCGGACATCCAGGGGGCAAAGCTGATGAAGGCGCGCCCCTCGGAGATCATCAGCCCCCATTCCGGTGTCGGCGGCACCACACCGAGGCCGAGGAAGGAAAGGCCGGACGCCACCAGGATCGCCTCGCTGACCCGCACCGTCGCCTGCACGGCGAGGGGAAAGACGACATTCGGCAGGATGTGGCGCCGGACGATGCGCAGCCGGTTCACGCCCATCAGCCCCGCGGCCTCGACGAAGGCCTGGGCCCGCACCTGCAGCACATCGGCCCGCACGGTGCGGGCGAAGGGGCCGATGAGCGCGAAGCCGACCGCATAGACCACCTTGTCCATGCCCTGGCCGAGGATGGCGATGAAGGTGATCGCCATGATCAGCGACGGCAACGCGAGGATCGCGTCGATAAAGCGCATCAGCGCCCACTCCACCGCGCCGCCCAGCAGGCCGGCGGCCAGCCCGATGGCGAGCCCGCCGGCCGCGCCGATCAGCACCGAGCAGAAGCCGATGAGGAAGGCATAGCGGGCGCCGTAGAGGACGCGGGAGAGGATGTCCTGGCCGAAGGAATCGGTGCCCGCCGGATGGACCGCATTGGGCGCCGCCATCAGGTAGTCGGGGTCCTGGAAGGCGGGATCGAAGGGTGCCACCCATGGCGCGAGGAGCGCGGCAGCCAGGAAGGCAAGCGTGACCACCGCGGCAGCGATGAAAAAGGGGCGCGCACGAAGCTGTTCGAGGACGGCGTGGACAGGCGCGGGAAACCGCCAGGGCGCTTCGGGAGCAGCGATGGTGATATCCCGTGGCGGCATGTCAGCGCGGCCTCAGGCGAGGATCAAGCAACGGGTAGAGCAGATCGACCACGAGGTTGGTGAGGATGATCAGGCAGCCGGTCATCATCACGCCGGCCTGCACCACGACATATTCACGGTTCAGCACGGCGTCGGTAATCATGCGCCCGACGCCCGGCAGCGAGAACACGGTCTCGGTCAGCACTGCTCCGTGCAGCAGGGAGCCAAGCTGCAGGCCGAGGAGGGTGACGAGCGGCATCAGCACGTTCCGCATGCCATGCACCCAGACGACGCGCCAGGCCGGCTCTCCCCGCGCACGCGCGGCGGCGATGTAGGGCTGCTCCATCACCTCGACGAGGGTCGCCCGGGTGGTGCGGAGGATCAGCGCCATGAAGGGGGTGCTGAGCGTGATCGCGGGCATCGCCAGGTGGTAGAGGCCGCCCCAGAGGTCGTTCCAGGGCGCTACGAAGCCCATGGTCGGGAACAGGCCAAGAGAGACGCCGAAGAACCAGATCAACAGGATGCCGAGATAGAAGCTCGGGAAGGCGGTACCGGTCAGCACGAAGGCGGCCGCGCCGGCATCCCAGGCGCTGTCCTTGCGCACCGCCGAGAGCACGCCGAGCGGCACGCCGAGCAGGATCGCCAGCCCGAGGGACGCGATCGCCAGGGTGAGCGTGACCGGGAGCGCCTCGACGAAGGCGTACTGGAAGATCGGCGTCCGACTGATGAAGGAGGTGCCCCAGTCACCCTGGACGAAGCGCCAGAGCCATTCGGCGTACTGCACCGGCAGCGGCTGATCGAGGCCGAGCTCGGCGACCAGGGCCGCATGCGCCTCTGGCGAGTACTCGTCACCCAGCATCAGCTCGACAGGGTCGCCGGGTGCCAGCTTCAGCACGCTGAAGCTGACGGCCGAGACGATCAGCAGGACGGCGGCGGTCTGGAGGACCTGCCGCAGACCCCAGCGGAACATCAGAAATGTACGGTGTGCAGGTTGAGGCTGTCGTTGGGCACGAACTGGAAGCCCTTCACCTTCTTGCTCAGGATCTTGAACTCCGGCATGTGCGTCAGGATGGCGAGGGGCGCCTCGTCCATCAGGATGTCCTCTGCCTTCACGTAGAGATCCCGCCGGGCCTTCACGTCGATCACGACCTGCGCCTGCTCGATCAGCCGGTCGAACTCGGCGTTTGCCCAGCCGGCGAAATTCCAGTTCTCGCCCGAATGCCATTCCGGATAGATCGTCTCGTCCGGATCGAGGTCTGCCGACCAGGTCGTTTCCAGCATATCGAAATCGCCGGAATTGCGCCGGCTGACCCAGGCCGCCCGCTCCATCAGCTCGAACTTCGCCTTGACGCCGATCTTCTCGAGCATCGGCAGGACAGTCTGCGCCACGCGCGTACCGTACTGGCCCTGCTCGGTCACGATGAAGACCGGCTCCACAGCGTCCTGCACCTTGGCCTTCGCGCGGAACGCCTTCGCCTTCTCGAGATCGAAGAACTGGCCGCGGCCACTCTCGGCGATCGCCTTGTCGTAGAAGCCCGACATCGGCGGCGAGATCGGCGTGTAGGCGGGGATGCCGATGCCGAAGAACGCCTGCTTGATCAGTGCCTCGCGGTCGATGGCGAAGGCAACCGCCCGTCGCAGGTTGACATCGTCGAAAGGCGCACGACGGCAGTTCATGGTGATCAGCGAGTAGTTGCCCTCGATCTCCCCGTGCACCGTGAGGCTCGGGCTCGCCTTCAGCTGGTTGACGAACTGCAGCGGACAGTTGCTCATGCCGTCCACCTGGCCCGACAGCATGGCGGCGACTGCGCTCGACGCCTCTCGCATCAGGCGGATGGTGACCCGATCGAGCTTCGGCAGACCCTTCTCGAAGTAGTCGGGGTTCTTCTCCAGCACGATCGAGTCGTTCTCGCGCCAGCTGACGAACCGGAACGGGCCTGTGCCAACCGGATTCCGGCCGAAATCCCGCCCATACGTCTCGACCGCCTTGCGCGAGACGATGGTGCCGGCGCGTCCCGTTGCGCCGGTGAGCGCCACGGGCAGGAAGGCATAGGGACGCTTCATGCTGAGCTTCACGGTGAGCGGGTCGAGCACCTCGATCCGGTCGAGCTGGTCGAACTTCCACGCATGAGGCGACTTCGGCTTGCCATAAGCGACCCGCTCCATGCTCCACTTCACCGCCTCTGCGTCGCAGGGATCGCCATCATGGAAGCGCACATCCGGGTGCAGCCTGAAGATGTGGGTCCTGTCGTCCGGCATGTCCCAGGACGTTGCCAGGTCCGGCACGAAGGACACCGTGGTGCCGTCGTATACGGTTTTGAGGATGCCGTTATAGATGTTGTTGTGCACCTTGATGGCGCCGAGAAAGCCCGTGAAGTGCGGATCGAGCGTGTCCACGAAGTCGATCCATGCCAGCCTGATATGGCCGCCTCCGGCAGCGGCCGCCGTGGGCGTGGCTGACGTCGCCGCCAGGGCCGCGCCGCCACCGAGACCGCGGAGCAGACGGCGCCGACCGAATTGGGTGGCAAGGCGAGTCGCCAGGACCTGCTTGTGATCGGTAGGCATCGCTCCCCCCGTTCAACGAATGTCGGCTTTCGCCCTTATGCAGGGTTCATGCCATCTGTCCGGCAGAGTGGAGCCTGGCGAGCCCATGAACGGATGTCGTCAGCACACGGTTGGGGGCTGGTGGCGGGTCCTGTGGGGGTGTGACCCCCGCGGGGGTCAGATTCGGCTTCTGCGGAGAGCAGCTCTGCCAATGCGGCGCCTCCCCGCAGGACGGAAGCAGAAGGGTTTGGACTAATTTATGGGCATTTTAGCGCACCATTCGAACCAAATGCCGTCCTCGCAGTCGAGAAGCTAACGCATTGCTCAATTTTACCGCAAATTGCCGAGGGCTGTTGGAACAGCTCCTCGGCGCAGCGCCTCTCCCTCCCGTATTTGTGAATTTGGGGTTCGGCCAGCCGATGCGGACCATGTCAAGCGTTATCTCGGACCACCCGCGGGAGGCCGATCCATTTCCCCTGCGGGGGTTGCGCTGGCGTGGTCTGGACCCTTCGCAGGATCGGCCGACCGGCACGGTATCATCGTCGCGCCGGCCAGCGCGCACGGCACACTGGGCTTCTCGTGCCGCGGCATGCCTTCCAGGACCGCCTCCACGGTACCCAGCATCAGCGAGGTCGGCCGCAGGAGCTGCTCCGATAGTCCCGCTCGATCGTCTCTGCCGGCATCCCGTCGATCGACGCCTGCTGCTTCCTCCAGAGGAGGGCTGGCACTTGAACGCCCGTACCCAAAGCCAAAGCCTTCCGCGCCGGCCGCACCGTTCGGCGTCAAGTTGCCCTTGGCGGGGTGCTCCGTGTCGGCGCGC
>Ga0180217_1000795_pt1 | contig 41860 bp, 37 predicted proteins | sample eDN3rd37CBELigOP_FD_128521 | JGI IMG/M metagenome (GOLD analysis project Ga0180217, IMG submission 128521) | Enriched Organic Plus compost microbial communities from Emeryville, California, USA - eDNA 3rd pass 37_C BE-Lig OP (version 2) (version 2) ...
CGCGACGGCCGTATCTTCCGCATGCACAAGTTCCGCTCGATGACGACCGACGCCGAAGACGCGCGCGGCACACTCGACGCGATCAACGAGGCATCCGGCCCGCTCTTCAAGATGAAGCAGGACCCGCGCGTCACGCGGGTCGGTGCGATCCTGCGCAAGTTCTCGCTCGACGAGCTGCCGCAGTTCTGGAACGTGCTCGTCGGAGAGATGAGCGTCGTGGGTCCGCGGCCGCCGCTGCCGAGCGAGGTGATGTCGTACGACGGCAAGGTCTACCGTCGGCTCTACATCAAGCCGGGCATCACGGGACTTTGGCAGATCAGCGGCCGCAGCGACCTCTCGTGGGATGACACGATCCGCCTCGACCTGCGCTACGTCGAGAACTGGTCGGTGATCGGCGACCTCATGATCGTGTGGCGCACGGTCGGCTCCGTCGTCAGGGCGCGCGGTGCCTACTGATCACCGCCCTTGATGCGTCGCGGGCGAGTGTCCGCGACGAACCAGGCCGGGCGGGCGTTGTGTCCCCAAGAGGCGCCCGTCCGGCCGCCAACCGACGTGCCTCAGCGCGGTCGCGAGGAGTCTGAGGCCGACGCCGCGGCGTCGGCGAACAGCGGTTCGAGCACACGCGCGTAATCGTCGACGCGGTCGGACCAGTCCGGCACATCCGCGACCGTGAGCGTCGGCGCGTTCTCGCGCAGCGCCGCGGCGACCGCGAGCGGGAAGTCGGCGCGCGCCGCGAGGAGGATGCCCTCGCCCTCGAGGTCGCGGAAGCCCGCGACCGGCGTGCTCACGATCGGGCGGCCGACAGCGCGGTACTCGTAGAGCTTGATCGGATCGAGGCTGTCGGTGAACGCGTCGACGACGTGCGGGACGATGAGCGACGTGGCGTGCTGGAGGTAGGCGGGGATGTCGCGGAAGGGCCGCGGCCCGAGGACGGCGACATCCGGATGCGACGTGAGCAGCTCGGTGTTGCGCGTCGCGAGCGCGTCGGGGCCGACGAGCACGATCGAGCCGCCGTCGGCGGCGATGGTCTCGGCCGTGCGCACCACGAGGTCGACGTCCAGTCGATCCTCGTGCAGCGTGCCGACGTACACCGCGGTCGGCCCCGCGGGCAGGTCCGCCGGACGCGGCAGCGGCGCGCGGTACCGCGCCGTGTCGACGGCGTTCGGGATGAGGATGACGTCACGCTCGGGCGACCGGCTGCGCTCGAGCCCCGTCGAGCACACCACCACGGCGGCGCACCGCTGCATGAGGATCGCCTCGTTCGCCACGATGCGGTGACGCTCACGCGCCGGCCGATCGGCGGCGAGCCAGTCGTCGGTCATGTCGTAGACGGACGGCAGGCCCGTGCGCGCCACGAGCGCCGCCCACCCCGGATCGTTGACCCACAGCACGGGCCGGGTCACGCCGAGAGAGCGCATCGCGCGCCGCGCGGCCCTGCGCAGCGCCGCGTCCGCGGCGGGACCCGCGACGCGCGGGAGGACCTTGTCGGGCTGGAAGAGCGACAGCCGCCCGTCATACCCGCTCGTGGTGCGCAGGCCGCGGCCGCGGCGGATGCCCCGCCCCGACAGCGCCGAATGCAGCAGGTCGTTCGACGGCTCGACGAACAGCACCCGCAGGTCGGGGTCGCGCCGGAGCAGACCGTCGATGAGGTACTGGTTCCTGCGCCACACGTCGTCCCACGCCTCGAGCGAGAACACGACGAGGTCGCGGCGGCTCACGACACCACCAGCACGTGCTCGTAGAGGCGGCGGGTCTGGGCGACCTGCCGCTCGACCGAGAACTCGCGGCGCTGCAGCTCGCGCAGCGCTGCGCCCGCGGACTCGCGCCGCGCCGGGTCGCGCAGCAGGTCGTCGAGCACGCGAGCGGCGTCGGCGGGATCGCCCGGCGTGAAGAGCAGGTCGCGGCGCGCGGCGCCGACCGTCTCGAGATGGCCGCCGCCCGCCGCGGCGACCGTCGGCGCGCCCGCGGCCATCGCCTCGAGCACGAGGATCCCGAGCCCCTCGCGCGGCGTCGGGGCGATGACGATGCCGGCTTCCGCGAGCAACGCGGGGACGTCGGACCGGTGCCCGAGGAACTCGACGCTTCGCGCGACGCCGCGCTCCCGCGCGAGCGCCTCGAGGTCGCCGCGCTCGGACCCGTCTCCGGCGATGCGCAGCTTCCACCCCGCGGCGGGTCCGCGCGAGAGCGCCCACGCCTCGATGACGTCGGCGGTGTGCTTCTCTGCCTCGAGCCGCTGCGCGGCGAGCACGTACGGGCGGCGCTTCGCCGTGGCATCCGTCGATTCGACTCCGGAGTGGACCACCTCGACCGGGGGCTCCACGTTCTCGGCGACGAAGCGCGAGATGGCGATCTGCGCCGCGAGAGACGCGCCGACGGGCCGGAAGACGAGCCGCGCGAGCGGGTTGTTGCCGCGGCGACCGGCGAAGTGCCGCGTGCTGACGTGCTGCGGCCGACGGCTCCGGCGGCGATGGAGCCAGCCCACGAGATCGGCCTGCGACATGTGCGTGTGCAGGATGTCGGGCGGTTCGATGGAGCGCAGCGACGAGAGCGCCCCGCCCATGTCGTCGCCCGGGAGCCACTGGACCGTGGTCGACGCGAGCGCACGCTGCATCTGGGCGGCGTCGCCGCCGATGACCACCACGTCGTCGCCGGACGAGGCGAGGCCGGATGCCACGCTCACGATGTACCGCTCTACGCCGGCGAAGCCGGTCGAGCACACGAGGTGCACAACCCGCATCTCTCTCCCCCCGGTTCACGGTCCCCGCGTGAAGTCTATGAGCAGGCGGCGGGGTCTGTGGCACGGGGTGCGATCGATAGCATGGCGGGGTGCGCGTGGCGATGTCGTCGTTCCGATTCAACAACGAAGGCGGGATCGAGCGCGCGTCCTACGAGCTCGCCCAGCGCATGAGCGATCGCGTCGACCTCACGCTCGTGGCGACCGACGTGACTCCCGCCCCGCCCGAGCCGCTGTCGTGGCTCCGCGTCGAGGCGCGCAGCTCGCCGGGGTTCGTCGTGCCGGTGACCTACTCGGCCGCGGCGACGAAGGCGCTCGAGGGCGCGGGCTTCGACATCGTCCACAATCAGGGCGGATGCGCGACCCGACGACAGGACGTCATCACGGCCCACAGTTGCCACAAGGCGTGGTGGGCGATGAAGTTCCGCAACGGCGAAGTGGTGCGCGCGCTCGCGAACCCGTTCCACCACGCTGTGCTCCAGGTCGAGCAGCGCAACTACCGTCCGGATCGCTTCCGCCGCGCGATCGCCGTGTCGCCGACCGTCGCGCGCGAGCTCACGCAGTACTACGGCGTCGATCCCGACCGCATCACGGTGATCCCCAACGCGGTCGACGTGACGCGATTCCAGCCGGCGGATGCCGCGGACCGCCGCGCCCGCATCCGCGCCCGGCACGGCTACACGGACGACGACGTGGTGCTGCTGTTCGTCGGCAAGGAGTTCCGCCGCAAGGGCCTGCGCGCGATCATCGACGCGCTCCCCCACCTCCCCGACGCGGCGCGACTGCTCGTCGTCGGCGGCGATGACGCGGCCCCGTTCCAGGCGCGTGCGCGCGAGCTCGGCGTGGCCGATCGCGTGACATTCGCAGGGCACTCGCCCGCAGTGGAGGACTACTTCCAGGCGGGGGACGCCTTCGTCTTCCCCACGATCTACGAGCCCTTCGGCCTCGTGCTTCTGGAGGCGGCGGCATCCGGTCTCCCCCTCGTGACGACCCCGCTGGGCGTCGCCGAGGAGTTCGTCCGCGTCGGCGAGAACGGAGCGCTCATCGAACGCGACGGAGCATCGATCGCGCGTGCGGTGCGCCCGCTCGTCGAGAGCCGCGACCTGCGCCGCCGCATGGGCGAGCAGGCGCGCCGCGACGCCGCGGGCTACACGTCGTGGGAGTCGGTCGCCGACCAGACCATCGCGCTGTACGAGCGGGTGCACGAGGAGAAGAAGGCCGGGCACCTGCTGGGCTGACTCAACCCACGCGTTCGGCGTACGCGACCGGGCCCTCACGGAAGATCGCGCGGCGCCGGCGAGCGGCCTCGCGCGAGGCGCTCGAACCGACGAACGACCGCACCGTCGCTCCGGTCAGCACGCCGGCACGGAACACCGCCCAGCCCGTCGGTCCGAAGTGCTTGCGCTGATACTTCTCGTTGCTCGCGAAGAACAGCGCCTCGCGTCGGGTGCTGTCACCGCCTGTGCCCGCGCCGACGTGCGTCGCGCGGACCGGTGCCACCGCGATCTCCCATCCGCCGTCGCGGGCGCGCTTCTGCCAGTCCACTTCCTCGGCGTAGAGGAAGAACTGCTCGTCGAACAGGCCGATCTGCGAGATCGCCTCGGACCGCAGGAGAAGGACCGAGCCGATCGCGAACCCTCTCGCTCGATCGAACCGGCCGAGGCCGAGCGCGTCGATCCATGCCCGCGCGGGGCTCGGGAACGGCCACCACACACGCACAGGGCGACCCGTGTCGGGCTCGGTCTGCGTGGCACCCACCGCAGCACGGCGCGGCGACGCGTGCAGGGTCGCGTGCATGACCTCGACCTCGTCCGCCGAGATGCGCGCATCGGGGTTGAGAAGCAGGACGTCGTCCTGCGCGAGGCCGCGCTCGGCGAGCGAGCGCAGGGCGACATTGACGCCCGCACCGAAGCCCAGGTTGCGCTCCGGGTCGATGTAGTGCGCACCGCGCCGCTCGGCGAGCGCCCGCGTCTCGGCGGACGACGAGTTGTCGACGATGGTCACGGGATAGCCGCCGCCGAGCTCCTCGAGCGCCCCGTCGAGGAGGGCCGGGTCGCCGTAGGCGACGGCGACGACGTGGGGCGGGCGACCTCGCCCGGCGTCGCGCGGAGGCACGACCTCGCGGTACAGCGCGAGGAGCTGCTCCGCGACCCGCTCCCACGTGAACTCGCGCGAGCGGCGCAGCCCGGCATCGCGCAGTGCCTTCCACCGCGCCGGCTGCAGGGCCTCGTCGAGCGCCTCCCGCAGGGCATCGGGGTCGCCCGGAGGCACCAGGATGCCGGCATCCGCGACGACGTCGGGAATCGCACCGCTTCGGCTGGCCACGACGGGCACTCCCGACGCCATCGCCTCGACGGCGACCCGGCAGAACTGCTCCAGCCACCCCGGCCACGGGATCGACGGCACGGCGACCACGTCCGCACGGCGGTAGCGGTCGGCGAGCTCCTCCCCCTGCGCGAACCCGAGGAAGCGGACGCGGTCGACGATGCCGAGCTCGGCGGCGAGAGCTTCGAGATCCGCGCGCTGCGGGCCGTCCCCGGTCAGCTCGACACGCCAGTCCGGACGGGAGACCGCGGCGCGCAGAAGCGTGTCGACGCCCTTGTACGGCTCCAGGCGCCCGACGTAGGCGACGACGGGCTGCGCAGAAGGGGAAGACGCATCGCCGGGTGAGAACCGGGACGTGTCGACACCCAGGGGTATGTAGCGCGCCGGCCCGCGAAGCCCCTTCCGCCTCAGGATCTCGCCGGCCTCGCGGTTGCACACGTACGCGCCGGCCGCTCCGCGCAGCGCGGCACGCTCGAGCCACCGGAAGGGCACGGGATAGCGCTTGTCGATGTTCTGCGCGGAGTACAGCAGGTAGGGAGCCTTCGTCCCCCGCAGGAACCGGAGCAGCAGGACCTCAGCAGTCGCCAGCGCGACGGGCTCCTCGTGCAGATCGATGAGGTCGACCGCGCCACTGAGCATCCTCCAGATCGGGCGAGGGGCGTAGACGAACGCGTTCGGGTGGCGGCCCAGGGTCGCAGCCCCGCGGACGAATCCATCCGCCCCGGGATCGAGCGCGACGTCCCGGCCGCCCTCGTTCCAGCGCTTCGCCGACACGAGGCGGACGTCCGCGCCGAGCGCGCGCAGCGCACGCTCCCGTTCGCGCCAGGCCGAGACGACGCCATGATGCGCCACGCGCAGAACTCTCACAGACCCTCCCCCGCAGAGCCTATTCGAGCAGACCGCGGTCGCCGGTCAGAGCTGCTGCGCCGCGACGCGGCGCGCGGGCAGCCGCAGCCACGCCGGCTTGCCGTACAGGAAACTCGCGCGCTCCGTCAGGCGATGCACGATCAGGCTGCCGCCGATCGCGAAGGCCGTCAGCAGCGGTGCGAGGAACGGCACGACGGCGGACGGCATGACGGGGACCGCGGCGATGGCGAGCCACCCGATCGTCAGGAAGTACCAGTGCAGAAGGTAGACCTGGAGCGTCCGCGAGCCGAGCCAGAACAGCCAGTCGAACGCGGCCCAGCGCGCGACGAGCAGGGCCACGCTGCATCCGGCCGCCACCGCCAGCACGCTGAGCACCAGCCAGGCCGCCATCTGGCTCGGGGAGCCGACCGGGGCGTTCAACCAGCCGATCCAGCGGAAAAGGACGACCCCGGCGACGTACACGATCGGCGCGACGAGCGTGTGCCACCACCGCAGGCTCGGCACCCACCGGCGCAGACGGGGCCCGAACTCGACCGCGAGCAGGAAGAAGAGGAAGTACTTGCCCACCTTCGCCCACTCGGAGTCGGCGGGGGTCAGCAGCCCGGACTGGAAGAAGAGCGTGAGCGCGACGCCGATGATCACCTGCACCGGAAGCGGGAGACGTCGGATCGGCCACGCGGCCAGGAAGTACACCGTGATCGCGAAGATGAACCACGTGGCGGGGTTGGGGATCACGAACATCGAAGCCAGGTAACCGGCTGTACCTGCTACGCCGGGCCAGCCCACAAGGATCGGAGTCAGAATGAAGACCGCGAGTGTGGACCACAGCACGTACAGCCACCCGAACCGGAGCACACGCAGGTTCACGAGCTCACGGAACGACTTCGACAGCACCTTCGATGCGAACAGTCCGGCCGTGAAGAAGAACAGCGGCATGCGGAACGTCTCGAGCAGTGCCGAGTAGTCGACCCACTGCCATTCGTGCACCGACGTGCGGTAGTCGAACGTCGAGTGCAGGAACACGACGAGGATGATGGCGATGCCCTTCGCGACATCGATCCATCGCTCGCGCGGTTTCTGCGCAGGCGTGCGCAGCCCCAGTTCAATCCCCACAGCTGATCCCCCCAGATGCGATAAGCCGTTGCCGGATACTACCTCAGTCGGCGGCCTGTTCGGAACGGCCTGCGGCGATCCGACGCGTCAGCCCGTCCCCGAGCCCGCGCGGGCTCGTCCGGAGCGCCCACCACAGCTCGCCGAGCGCCGCGACCGGCTCGCGGTCCGCGAGCCGGGCACGTGCCGCACGGGCGGCACCCCACCACGCGAAGCGGTCGTTCTTGCGGATGCTCTCCCTCAGCCCTTCGACCACGGCATCGTCCCCCGCCGCGACCGCCTGGGCGAGATTCCGGCGCAGGACCTCGTCGATCGCCACCACGAGCGCGCGGTGGTTCCTCGTCGTGTTCCCCCCATGAGCCCGATAGTCGACCAGACCGTCGGCCGCGAAGGCGAACGGGCCTCGCGCCGCGAGGCGGAGGACGAGCTCGAGATCCTCGGCGTATCTCATGCCGACCGGGAAGCCGCCGGCGTCGTCGAACGCCGTCCGCGCCACGAAGAGGTTCGGAGCGATGATCCCGGTGCGCCGGGCGGCGATCTCCGCCCGCGAGCGCACCGCCGCCTGATCAGCCTCGACCAGGACGCGACCCTCCTCGTCGACCGTCTGCATGCGGCAGTACGATGCGACCGCATCCGGCATCGCGCGGTGGGCGGCGACATGTGCCGCGATCCGATCCGGATGCCAGCGATCGTCGTCGTCGAGGAACGCGAGGAAATCCCCCTCGGACTGCTCCGCACCGCGATTGCGCGCGGCGGCGACGCCCGCCGCCGTCTGGCGGATCACCCGAGACCGCGGATGCCGCGCCGCCGCCTCTGCGATGGCGGCTGCGGCCGCCGCATCCGATCCGTCATCGACGACGACGAGCTCGATTCGCCCGTAGATCTGCTCGCGCACCGAGTCGACCGCCTCGAGGAGGAAGGGGGACGCGCGGTTCGTCGCGATCACCGCACTCACCAGGGGCTCGCGAGCATCCATGCCGCGATGGTATCCGGCTCGCGGTCAGCGTCCGCTCACGGTCGAGTCGTACACCCGCACGTAGTCGATGAGGAGCTCCGCCGGCAAACGGGTGTCGGCGGTCACCTCGCCGCCCCACCCGCCCACCGCGAGGTTCAGCGTGATCGAGTACGGACGATCGAAGGGCCACACGTCCTCTTGACCCAGATCGGCCTTCGTGTAGCGGAACGTCTCCTGATCGTCGATGGAGAACACGACATGGTCCGGCCCCCACTCGACCGCGTAGACGTGCCAGTCCGCGGTCCACGGCACGCCGGTGTAGGTGTGGTCGTTGATGGACCACCGCTCTCCGCCGGTGGTGGCCCCGATGATCGTCGAGTGCAGGTCGAGTCCGTTGCCGATGATCTCGGCGATGTCGATCTCGCCCACCGCGGGCCAGTCCTCGCCCTGGAGGGAGGCGCCGAACAGCCAGAACGCCGACCACATCCCCGGACCCGGGGGCGCCTTCATCCGGGCCTCGATCCGTCCGTACTGGAAGCGCGGAAGCGTCTCGATGCGTCCTGACGTGTAGTCCTGACGGAATCCTCGCGGGTCGGTGAACGTCTCGCGGCGTGCGATGAGATGCAGGACGCCCTCGCCGTCCTGGAACACGTTCTCGGGCCGAGGCGTGTAGACCTGGAGCTCGTCGTTGCCGTACCCGTCGCCGCGGTCGGAGACATGCCAGAGCGCCGCGTCGAGCGGCTGCCCGGGGGCTCCGTCGAACTCGTCGGACCAGACGAGCCCGCTGCCGGGTCCGGCGGTGGTCGGCTCGGCCGTGGGTGCCGGGGTCATCGCCTCTCCCGACGGACTCCGTGAGCGCGTGGCGCCGCTCTCCGGTGTGCTCGGCGCGGCGCATCCGGCAAGCATCGCCAACGCCGCCAGTGCGGCTGCGCATGCCCATGCCCTCATGGATCCCACCGTCCCCAGATGCGACGGTGACAGTGTACGCGCCGGCGCTTGGGTAACCTGGGGCGGATTCGATCTGTTGCGGCATCGACCGCTGGAGTCCGGGGAGCGCGCGTGGGGAGCATCCGTTCCGCTGTCCTGGTCAAGCGCGGCCGCATCGAGGGTCACATCCGGCCGACCGGCGGCCGCTTCGCCGAGGCCGGGCTGCTCCCTCGGCCGCTGACCCGCTTCGTCGCCCCGCTGTTCGGCGTGCACTGCGTCGACACGACCGACCGGGTCTTCGCCCTCACCTACGACGACGGCCCGCACCCCGTCCACACGCCCCGCATCCTCGACGAGCTGCGTGAGCACAATGCTCACGCGACGTTCTTCGTGCTCCTCGAACCCGCGCGGCGCCATCCCGACATCGTCCGGCGGATCGTGGCCGAGGGGCACGAGGTCGCGCTGCACGGCGTCACGCACCGATCCCTGTTGAGCATTCCGGCACGACGGGCCGTGGATGAGATCGTGGCGGCGCGCGAAGAGCTGGAGCGGTTGGCGGGCGCACCCGTGCAGCTCTTCCGGCCTCCGTACGGGCACCATACGCCGCGGCAGGCACGGTTGCTGCGCCGGCACGGTCTGGAGCTGGTCATCTGGTCGGGCGACGGGCTCGACTGGATCGACGACGCCGTCGACCGTGTGGCCGAGCGGGCCTGGGCGAGCGTCTTCCCCGGCGGGATCCTTCTGCTCCACGATGACCGGGCGGACCCCGAGACGCTCAAGGAAGGCGAGTCGCTCCCCCGGTTCGACAAGGCGGCGCTCACGTCGATGATCCTCGAGGCGGCCACCGCCGCAGGCTTCCGCGGCACGACCGTCGGCGCGCTGCTGCGCGACCATGCGTGGGTCGTCAGCGGCAGCCGAGAGAAGATGTTCACCGCATGAGTCAGCCTGAGATCAGCGTCGTCATCGCGGCGTACAACGCCGAGCAGACGCTCGGCGCGCAGCTGGACGCGCTCGCTCGCCAGGACTTCGCCGGTGAGTGGGAAGTGCTCGTGTGCGACAACGGCTCGACCGACGGCACGGTCGACGTCGTCCGCGAGCGTCAGGCGACGCAGCCGAACCTTCGCCTGGTGGACGCGTCGGCACGTCGTGGCCCGGGGGCGGCGCGCAATGCGGGAGTCCGCGTCGCTCGGGCTCCGCGGCTCGCGTTCTGCGATGCGGACGACCTCGTCGAGCCGGGGTGGCTCGCGGCGCTGCATCGCGCGCTCGACCGCGCGCCGGCCGTCACAGGACGCGCGCGCCGCGCGGAGTTCAATTCCCGCCCCGACAACCCGGTCTACTTCAGCTGGGGCCTCTACCGGGTGCCCTTCTTCCCGTATCTCGACGGAGCAGGCGCGGGCAACTTCGCCGTGCGCACCGAGGCCTTCCGCCGGATCGGAGGGTTCGATGAGGCCCTGCGCACGGGCGAGGACCTCGACCTCACGTGGCGCCTTCAGCTCGCGGGATTCCGCCTCGTCGAGGAGCCGGCAGCCGTGGTCACGGTCAGCAACCGCGCCGGGCTCGGCTCCACCATCACGCAGACGTTCGCCTACGGCGTGGGCGACAAGCGGCTGGTGCACAAGTACGCGCTCGTCGCCGAGGCGTTCCGCACCGGCGATCTCGTGCTCCCCGAGCCATCGCAGCACGCACAGCCGACCGAAGACCCGGCCGACCGGCCGGAGCCGCCCCGTGAGTCGACGGCGCGGCGCGTGCTGCGCAAGCTGCGGACGACACGGCGCCTGTCCGATCTCACGAACGTCACGCGGAAGGCCGCGACGTGGCTCGGATTCCGCTTCGGACGGATCGACCGTTCGGCGCCGCAGCTCCGGCCGCCGGCCGCGCTGTCCTTCGACGCAGCGGGACAGGCGGAGGGCGAGACGGACGCGGGGGCGGAGAGATGACGGATGCCGCGTCGCCGGTCGCGACGGTGGTCATCCCCACCTTCAACGCCGCCGCGACGATCGATCTGCAGCTCGCGTGCCTCGCCGAACAGGACGCCGATTTCGCGTGGGAGGTCGTCGTCGCGGACAACGGCTCGAGCGACGACACCCGCGAGCGCGCGTCGGCGTGGGCCGACAGGCTCCGCATCCGGGTCATCGACGCGTCGGCGCGACGCGGTCCCGCGGCCGCCCGCAACATCGGGGCGTCGCACGCGGCGTCACCGCTGCTCCTGTTCTGCGATGCCGACGACGCGGCCGAGCCCGACTGGGTCGCGGCCCTGACGACGGCGCTGCGCTCGGCCGACGCGGCGGCGGGCTCGCGGCGGTACGACCGGCTCAACGCATCGCCCCACGGCCCGAGCGACTGGCCCGAGCCGTTCTACCGCAAGGAGCCGCTCGCCCACCTCGACGCCGCGTCCTCGCACAACCTCGGCGTCCGCACCGACGTGTTCCGCGCGCTCGGCGGGTTCGACGAGGTGCTCAGCGCGGGTGAGGACGTCGACCTCTGCTGGCGCCTGCAGCTCGGCGGATACCGCCTCGCGGCGGCTCCCGAAGCGGTGATGCAGATCCGACGGCGGACCGGCGTCGTCGCGACCTTCCGGCAGGCATTCGCGTACGGCCGCGCCGACCGGCTGCTCGCGACGAAGTTCGCGCACGTGCGCCGCGAGCATCCCGCCGGGGGCGACGCGCTCGTTCCCGAGCGCGAGGACGCGGGCGCGGGCGCGGGCGAGGATCAGCCTCGACGCTCACTCGTGCGGCGGCTGCGGTCGCGCGGCCTGCGCGCGCCCGACCCGGTCTACATCGCGGAGCGATGGGGCCGCAGGCTCGGCCGGAGATTCGGCCGGATCGACCCCGTCCTCGCCGCGTACACGGGAGGGGCCTGATGGTCGCCGCGCACCCCGCCCTCGTCTCCGTCGTGATCCCGGCATACAACGCGGAGTCGACCATCGCCGCTCAGCTGGACGCCCTCGCCGCGCAGCAGACGGACGTGCCGTTCGAGGTGCTCGTGTGCGACAACGGATCGACGGATGCGACGCGGTCGGTCGCCCTGTCGTACGCCGCGTCGATCCCGCGGCTGCGCGTCGTCGACGCATCGGCCCGCCGCGGTCCGGCGGCCGCACGGAACATCGGCGTGAGCCAGGCGGCAGCCGAGCGTGTGCTGTTCTGCGACGCGGACGACATCGTCGAAGCGGGATGGGTGAAGGCGATGTCGGATGCCCTGGGCGTCGCCGACCTCGTAGCGGGAGCGCTGGACGGGCGATCGCTCAACACCGGCAACCGGGCGTCGGTGTCGTGGGAGGTGAGCGCCGACATCCGCATGCCCTTCTGGACGCGCTTCGGTGCGGGGGCATCGTCGAATCTCGCCGTGCGCCGCTCGGTCTTCCTGGAAGTCGACGGCTTCGATGAGCGGCTGCAGACCGGCGAAGACGTCGACTTCTGCTGGCGGGTCCAGCTCGCCGGCCACTCCTTCGCGCGGTGCCCGTCGGCCGTCGTGCGATCACGCCAGCGCGACGGGCGACGCGCGGTGTTCCGACAGGCGTACTCCTACGGTGCGGGAACGCGCGCCCTCCGGCTGAAGTACGCGCGATACGTCGACGCGGACGACGGCCGAGCCCCCGAGCCGGACCGCATCGTGGGACCCGCGTCGCCGATCCCCGCGGCGCCCGCGGAGGAACGCCGCTCCGCTTTGCGCCGCATCGCCCGCCTGTTCACGGCGACGGGTCAGGCGAATGCCGCCTGGCGGCTCGGGGAATGGCTGGGCTCGCGCTGGGGAACGGTCGATCCCGCCATCACTCCGCTGCATCCGTGACGCCGCCGCGATCCCCGCGAACCCGTCCGACGATGCGCCGCACGACCTCACGTGCTCGCCGCGCGAGTGGCAGCGCCCTGAGCACCGCGCGGCCGCGCCGATCGGTCGCGATGAGCAGATCGACATGATCGCGGCGGTCCGGGTAGAGCCGCGTGCTCGCCGAGTAGTACGGGTCGAATGCGGGGTCGTAGTGCGTCGCGTCGGTGTGCGACAGGATGTACCGCCATTCGGCGATGCGGCCCAGGGCCCCCGGGCTGTGCCGCGCGAAGCGCTCGCTGTACGCATCGATGAAACCGAACGCGGCGCCGCCCGAGACGAGGTCGATCGCGAGGAAGACCCGCTCGTCGCCCGCGACCAGCTCGGGCGCGACGACGTGCCCGTCGGCGAGGAAATACGACATCACCTCGCGGTACCAGCGCTCGTGAACCGGGTCGAGCTTGAAGGCGCCTCCTCCCTTCTCGGGATCGCCCTTCCAGCCCGACGCTTGGAACTCCAGGAAGTCCTCGACCAGACCCGGGGTCTCCGCCCGATCCCGGACGGCGAACTCGCCCCCCGCGTCGCGCTCGATCGCTCGTCCGCGGCGGCGGAAGTCCTTTCGCGTGCCGCTGCCGAGGTGCGGGACCTCGACCACGCCCTCTGACGGAGCCGGGCGCGAGCCCACCGCGGCGTAGGCGCTGGATCGGCGCACCCGTTCCGACGAGGTCATCCGCCGGCTCGCGAGCGCTTCGGCCATCGCGTCGGCCAACGGCCCATCCGCCGGCAGGTACTTGATCAGGACGAGGCCCGGCAGGGGTGCCGCCCGCAGGGCGTCCAGCAGCGCCGTGAGCGCGCCGACGGGGTCGCTCGGCGCGACGAGCGGGTGGTGGCGATCCGCGTGGATCGACATGAAGGCCCCCGAGGTCGTGACGACACGGGCGGGCCACCGGTCTTCCAGCTTGCCGAGGCTGAACTGGTGGACGGCGTGCAGCTCCCCGTCCCGCTCCACCATGACGACCCGGATGTCGGCCGCGTCGGGCCTGAGCCGTCCCGCGGGAACGAGGAAACGCGGGTCGAGGTAGACGTTCGGCTCGATCGCCCGGTCGGCGAGCGCCTTCCACTTGTCGAAGTCCTCACCGCTCACCTCGGGCAGGGCGACGATGCGTGTCTGCCAGGTCATGTGATCACGAACTCCGCGACACAACGCACGAACGGAGCCTATCAACGTCGCCCTACGTGCGCGGAATCATCGCCACTATGGTGAATGTAAGAGAACGCACGGCGGCAAAGGCTTCGGAATGAGTGACTACTCAGATGGTCAAAGACCTTCGGTGCGGCGTTTCGTCAACCGAACTCGACGATCGCTGGTGGAACGAATCCGTTGGCGGGTCGGCTATTACCACGACTTGATGCTCCCTCCCTTCCCCGACGAAGGCCTCCAACAGCGGACTGTAATCGTCCGCCCGTATACCAAGACAGATGTCGAAGGCTACGCGGAAATCCTGCGGGAGAAGAGCTCCGCCCCGGCGAGGTTGCCACCGATCACGGGATCGATGCGCGAGTGGCATGCGGACGTGCTGGAAGCCGTGCGTCTTCACCGCGGTCCCTATCACTTGGCGGTCGTCTTCGGAAGTGAACAGGCTTACGCGGGCACGATCATTCTCGAACCGTTGCGCGATCCCGGGCAGTCAGTCGAACTGACGATCGCCCTGCACCCCCGTGCTCAACGACAGACGGTCGGTCCTCGGGCCGCAATGATGGTGATTCGATGGCTGCTCGACTCGGGCGTTCACCGAGTCGAAACCCGCCACTCGCCGACGAACTCCGTGTCGTGCCGCGGCTCGACGGGTATTGGATTGCCGAAGGAGGGGGTCGCGCGGGCAGGTACCCCGATCCCCAACGATGGCGTGGTCGAGTGGCAGGACACGTGCATTCACGCCGTTGTGAATGAAGCGCACCCGAGAGTCGAGGAAAGTCAGCCCGCAGCTGACCCAGCGACACGGTAGGTCTCTAGCGACGACGCGCGATTGCGCTCGCGCGATCACGGAGGGCGCGGAGCGAAGGCTGGCCGCGAACCAACGCGCGACTGAGGGCGCCGGTGCCTATGAGATACCGGTTTCGTGGGCGACGATCTGGATAGATCCGAGCGCTGTGAGACTCGGAGTATCGCGCGCCCATGTTCGGATCGAAGAGCGTCACCCCCTCCTCAGATAGGGCGGACTTCATTGCAATGATCCGCCCCAGCGTGCCCGGCCCGAGCGCCGCATACTCCTCGTCGAACGCGTCGGCCACGCCGAAGACTCGATCCCCCACTCTGGCTTGAATGCCAATATGAATCGTCTTATCCCCGGCCCGCAGAGCCGTCACGCGCAAGCGACCGGCACCTCGGAGCGCGTCCGTGTACGCCAAGAACCACTCCTCCAGCCCGGCGCGACGATACGCGTTCCCCCCGCGGGACTGGTCTCCCTTCCACCCTCGGTTCTGCAAATCGAGAAACCGACGGATGGAGCTCGGGTCGGCGCCTTCTTCCGATGCCCGAACAGGGCCCACAGAAGCCTCCAGCTCGCGGAGAGTCCGCGCATACAGCCGTCGGGCACGGCCCGACGCGTACGGGAGCGATATGTCCGGGGTGTCGTCTGAAGTAACCGGCGCGACTTCACCGACCGACGCCCGGCGAGTAAGCACCCCGAGATGCTGATCCCGAAGCGCGAGTTGCCAGCGGCACCGTCGAGCCGCATCCATGAACGCATCGGCCACGGCGCCGTCGCCAGGGAACACGACGAGATCGACGAGCTGAGGCATCCCATGGCCGACCCCACCCTGGATAAGCAACTCCAGCGCAAGGGCAGGACAGCGAGGGTCGAGGAGGGGGTGGTGCCACACGGACTCAAGGTCGAGGAACGGCGATCGATTGGTGAACGCACGCACAGGCCACCTTTCGAATGGCCGTTGAATGCTTACAGGCATGAGACCGACGAGCCGGTCGCCGTCGTACGCGGCGAGGAACTTGCACGAACTCATCGAAGTGTGCCGTGCGGAGCCAGTGAGGTACGCCACAGGATCCATGTACGGGTAGGGGTCGAGCGCGCGTTCAAAGAGATCGCTCCATTCGGAGGCGAATGACGTGTCGACATCCTCCAGGCCGACCATGACTACCACGCGTACGCTCTCCTCTCCACCCGAAATCAAGGCACCTGATCCGACCGTGCAGTCCCCTCGTGCCGGGGCCGCCAGGACGCTGCATCGAACCCTATATCCAGGTCGGGCTCTTCCAAGTCAGGTCGGGCTCTTCGCACGAGTCGGCTGCGGACGCGCGCTTCGGTAGAACCCCTCGTACGCATCGGCGACGGTCGACAGGGCGAACGCGCGTGAGCGCTCGATGCTCGCGCCCGCGAGCGCTGCGCACCGCGCCGCGTCGTCGAGGAGGGACCGCAATGTCGGCCCCAGCTTGTCGAGCTCGACGAGCACGCCTGCCGCACCTTCATCGGTCACATACCGCGCGCCGATGTTGGGAGTCGCCACCACGGGCAGGCCGCACGCCATCGCCTCGGCGTAGGGAATGCCGAAGCCCTCGTAGTCCGACGGCAGGCAGAAGACCCACGCGCGCTGATACGCGGCCACGAGCTCGGAGTCGCTCAATGCGCCCAGCGGGTGGACGCCCGGACCAGGATCCTCGGGCGCATCGCGGCAGACCATCTCGAGTCGCGCCTCGGGCAGGGCCGGCACGACATGCTCCTGGAACGCCGCCGCGAGATCCTTGCCCCGTTTGCGGTTGCCCCACGTGCCCACGAACAGCACGGTGGGCACGGCGCTGCGACGACCGGGCTCAGGATGGAACCGCCCTGTGTCGACGCCGTTCGGCACCACCCGTCGCACCCACGGCATCCAGCGGCGCGTGCGCGGCGACACGACGACGGTGACGTCCGCGACGAGGGTCGCGAGCACCTCGGTCAGCCCGAGGAGCAGCATCCGAAGCTTCTCCTTGACGCCCGGCACGTGGCGCGCTTCTTCGAAGCATGATCCGTGCATCGTGCGCACGTGCACCGGAGCACGCCTGCGCCACAGCCAGTAATCGTCGCCGTGCGCGTGGATCACGTCGTACGAGCTGAAGTCCACGCGCCGCAGGGCGAGTGCGAACCGGAACGTGCGAAGCGAGCCGGACAGGCCGAGGCGCCGGACCCCGTAGAGCGCGTTCTCACCGGCCGGGCTCGCCGTGAAGACGTCGACGTGGTGGCCCCGACGCATCAGCTCGTTGGCGATCTCGTGAGCCTGATAGCCCACACCGATCTTGCTCCCCCCCGGGAGGTAGTACGAGATCATCGCGATGCGAAGCCTGGGCTCGGCTCGGTGCGGCATGGTCACGTCGTCAGATGAGGTCGGCGAAGCTGCGTTCCATGCGCTGGAAGATCGCCACGCCGCCGAAGAACACGATGAGCGCGGCGACGACCAGGGCCCCGACCTGCCACAGCTCCGGAGCGGTCTGCCCGAGCAGCGACCAGCGATAGCCCTCGAGCAGCCACGTGAGCGGGTTCAGGTTGAACAGCCACAGCAGGTTCGCCGGCACCGCTTCGAGCGAGTAGGCGATCGGGGTGGCGTACAGGAGGATCTGCAGCGTCCACGGCAGGAAGTACGACACGTCGCGATAGCGGACCGTCCCGGCCGCCGCGGCGACGCCGATGCCGACCGAGAGCAGCAGCGTCAACAGCATCCACACCGGCAGCAGCAGGATCGGCCAGCCGGGATTGATGCCGAAGACGAAGAGCAGCACGACGAACAGCCCGAAGGCGATGGCGAAGTCGAGCAGCACCGCGACCAATCCGGAGAGCGGCACGATGATGCGCGGGAAGAACACCTTCGAGACGAGCGCGGCGTTGCCCACGAGCGAGCCGGCCGACCGGGAGATGATGCTGTTGAAGAGGTTCCAGCCCAGCAGTCCGGCGAAGCTGAAGACGAAGTACGGCACGCCGCCGCTCGGCAGCTGCGCGATGCCGCCGAAGACGATCGTGAACACGCCCGCGGAGACGAGCGGCTGGATGAACACCCACGCGACGCCGACCGCCGTCTGGCGGTAGCGCAGCAGGATGTCTCGCTGTCCGAAGCGGTAGAAGATCTCCCGCGCCTCCCACAGCTCGCGCAGAGACGGGAGGTTGAGGCGTCCGGGAGGACGGATGATCGTGCGACTCATGAGGTGGCCTCGTAGCTGAAGTCCGACAGAACCATGCCGTGCGACATCGCCTCGTCGGAGGTGACCTCCGGGTACGGCGGAGAGGGAAGCACCTCGAAGGCGTCCGCACCCTCCCACGCGTCGAGGATGCCCGACTGGCACACGAACATGTCGACCGTGTACCGCCCCGGCTTGAGCCAGAGGCTCTTGATGCGGAGCGTTCCCGCCTGCTCGCGAGTGGGATCGAACCAGTTGCCCGTGAGGCGGGAGTCGCACTGCACGACGACCGATCCGTTGGCGTCGTTGATGTGACACGAGACGAAGTAGCTGCCGACGACGTCGGGGTTGGCGCCGACGTTGAACTCGATGACCTTGTCGTCGTCGGGATCCATCGTCTGATCGGCGACGGCGACTCGCGTGAACCGGAGTGCGCCGTTGCCCGGTCGACGACTCGCCTCGCGCTGATCGGTCTGGAATTTCTCGAACGTGTCGCGGTACCGACTCAGGGCCCCTTCCACGGTGCCGTGATAGGCGAGCTCGCCTCGGTCGAGGAAGATCGCCGACGTGCACAGCGCGGTGACCGTGGCGACCTGGTGGCTGACGTAGAGAACTGTCCGACCGTCGCGGGCGACATCCCGCATCTTCTGCAGCGACTTGCGCTGGAACTCCGCGTCGCCGACGGCGAGCACTTCGTCGATCGCGAGGATCTCCGTCTCGAGGTGGGCGGCCACGGAGAACGCGAGGCGCACGTACATGCCGGACGAGTAGCGCTTGACCGGCGTGTCGAGGAACTTCTCGACGCCGGAGAAATCGACGATCTCATCGAAGCGCCGCTTGATCTCCTTGCGGTTCATCCCGAGCAGGGAGCCGTTGAGGTAGATGTTCTCGCGGCCGGTCAGCTCAGGGTGGAACCCGGTGCCCACCTCGAGCAGCGAGCCCACACGACCGCCGAGGTCGATCACGCCCTTCGTCGGCGCCGCCACGCGCGTCAGCAGCTTCAGCAGCGTGCTCTTGCCTGCGCCGTTGCGCCCGACGATGCCGACGGCCTCACCCCACGGGATGTCGAAGTTGATGTCTTTGAGAGCGTCGAACTTCTCGTAGTGGATGCGCGTCAGCGGATGCCGGATGCGGTTGAGCACCGCCTCCGTGATCCTGTTGGTCTCTTCGCCGTTGACGGCGATCCGATAGGTCTTCCACAACCCCTCGACACTGATCGCCGAATCTCGCATGCGGCTCCAGACCCCCCAAATACCACAAACCGTTCCGTATGCGGTGACGACTTAGGCTAGCACCGCCGCCCACGTCACCCGCGCCGCGCGAGGCGCGCGGCCATTCCCGCGACGAATCGCCCGAATCCGGCGCGCAGCCCCCAGGTGAATTCGCGCGCCGCATCCGTCAGTCTGCCATGCCGGACGGCCCACACCGACATCGCGCCCGCTTCTCTCGCCGACCTCCGCCGCTCGCGCCGCCGGTGCTCGGCCAGCAGCGCAGCCATGCGGCGGTCTCCGCGCGCGCGGGCGGCCCATTGGTGCCGCTCCAGGATGAGATCGACCGCCTCCCGTCGCACGCGGACGTTTCCGATGCCGGTGTTGGTCACGTTCCCGTCGTGCCGGCGATAGCCGACCAGCTCATCGGGAACGCATGCGAAGGAGCCGAGGGCGAGAAGCCGGATCGCGAGCTCGAAGTCCTCCATCATCGTCAGCTCGGGGCTGAACCCGCCGATCGCGCCGAACGCCGAACGGCGGATCATCATCGCGCCGCAGATGTGCGGCAGGCGGCTGCGCCCCGACAGCATCGCGTCGGCAGTCGCCGGCACGGCGGGCCACGACGGCGGGAACGGCCGCCCGGTGGCATCCATGTGCCAGCCGCCGCAGTACGACGCGGGCGCATCCGGCGCGGCCGCGAGCGCGTCGGATTGACGGGCGAGCCGCTCCGGATGCCACACGTCGTCGTCGTCGAGGAACACGAGGAGCTCGCCGCGAGCCGCCGCGGCGCCGGCGTTCCGCGCGACGGACACGGTCGCCGGCGGCATCCGCAGTATCACCGCCCCCGGTGCGCGCGACACGGTGCGCTCGAGCGCGGCGGTGTCGGGGACGCCGTTGTCGACCACGATGACCTCGATGTCGGGATGGGACTGCGCCACGACGGAGGACAGCGCGTCGCCCAGGTACGGCGAGTCGCGATTGGTGGCGATGACGACGCTCACGAGCGGAGCGCGCTCGTGAGGTGGCTCCCCTGTCACTCGGCACCCTCCCGTCGGATGTCAGCAGGGTAGCGGACGCGGGCTCGAGAGGTTCGCCCGGGCCCGGGCGTCGCGGCTAGGATCGGGCTGTTGCCTGACATGGACCCCACAGCCGCTGACGCCCGACCGCTGACCTTCGGGCTCGTGATCCCGACGTACAACCGTCCGCGGTTCGTCCTCGACGCAGTGCGCAGCGCCCTGGCGCAGACGCGGCCGTTCGACCGCATCGTGGTCGTGTGCGACGGCCCTCAGCCCGAGACCGAGGCGCTGCTCGCCGATCTCGACATCGAGGTGTTCGTCCCGCAGCGCGGCGGCGTGTCGGCCGCGCGCAACGCGGGCATCGCGGCCCTCGACACCGACTGGGTCTGCTTCCTCGACGACGACGACCTCTTCGTGCCCGAGTACCTCGCGAAGTTCGAGCAGGGGCTCGCCGAGTACCCGCTCATCCAGGCGGCGAACGCGTGCTACTGGGTGATGGGCGACGCGATCACCGAGGGCGCCGACTTCGTGGCGCACGACTACGACGCGGCGATGAAGAGCCTTCCGGATGCCGCGCCCCGCCGACGGTTCGACTACATGTTCATCTACGGCGAGAGCTTCGACCGCCTGCTCGAGCGCATGCGCGGGTCGATGAGCGGCTCGGCCGTCCGCCGGGACCTCCTCATCGAGGCGGGGGCGTTCCCCGTCGGCCTCCGGTGCGCGGAGGACTGGACGATGTACGTCAATGTCGCCCGCCTCACGGAATGGGGCACCCATCCGGACCCCCTTGTCGTCTTCCGCGACCACGACGCCGGAAGCAGCACGACCCACGGGGGCGCCCGCAACGGCATCGACACGCTCAAGGCGGTCGCCTCGTTCTGGAGCCCGACCGACCTTCCGACCCCGCCGCACCGGCCTCTGTCGGCGTATCGCGAGGACTATCGGTACATCCTGCGATGGACGCTCGACCTCTGCCGCGCCGAACGCGACCGGGACTCGTACCGCGAGGCGCTTCGCATCGCGCGGACGATCCTTCCCCGGCCTTGGGACCGACTCCTGGCGCGGGTCCCGCATCGGGTGTGGGAGCACTGGCGATCGCGGAAGAACCGGCTCGCGAGCACAGCCGCTAGTATCGACGCACCGGGAGGGGGTCCCCGGGACGGGGACACGGGGCGGCGCGGATGAGGCTCAACGCTTATGTGATGATCGCCGACCCCTCGTTCCTCACGGCGAGTGTGAGCGCCTACTACCCGTTCGTCGACCGCATCGTCGTCTCGTACGACAGCCGTGGCCTGTCATGGACGGGCACGCCTCTTCCGCTGGACGACGGGCTCGCGCGCATCCGCGCACTCGACACCGAGGGCAAGTGCGACTTCCGGCCGGGCGACTTCGCGCGCGAGGGGTTCGACCCGATGGACAACGACACGTTCCAGCGCAACGACGCGCTCGCCCAGGCATCCGACGGGGCCGACTGGGTGCTTCAGCTCGACACCGACGAGGTCCTACCCCGGCCCGACGTGTTCCGCGAGGTCCTGCGGCACGCCGACGAATCCGCGGCGGAAGGGCTGGAGTACCCGGCGCGGTGGCTGTACACGCGGGTCGGCACCGAGCGGTTCCTCGAGTCGTGCGGCGCCCTGTGGCGGACGTCGAGCTCCTACCCCGGCCCGGTCGCTGTACGGGCGGGCACCACACTGACCCACGCGCGGCAGGCCGATGTGCCGCTGTACCGGGCCGACGTGCGACCGTGGAACACCGACCCGTCGCACCAGCGCGACGCCGTCGTCCATGAGGTCGTCGCCCGTGACGCCGCGATCATCCACTACAGCTGGGTGCGGTCGCCCGAGTACATCGCACGGAAGGTCGGCTGGTCCGGTCACAGCGAAGAGCTGCGGGCCTCCGGCGAGTACGGACGCTGGCTGCGCGCACGGAAGCGGCCGGTTCGCACGACGCTGGCGGCCCCCTTCCACCGCCACGGGCGCCGCTTCCGCATCGTCCGGGCTCCGGCGCACCTCGGCCAGGAGTCGTAGGGCACCGTGGTCACATGACGCGCGTCGCCATGATCGCCAGCTCCTACCTGCCCCACCTGGGCGGAGTCGAGGAGCACGTGCTCCACGTCGCCGACGCGCTCGTGCGGCGAGGTCACGACGTCGTCGTCTGGACGGTCGAGCAGAACGGCACGGCGCCGGTGACAGGCGGTCCTGCCCCCGTGCGGCACCTGCCGTGCCCCATGCCGAACATGTCGCCCGGCGGAGCGGCACGCTGGGCCGCGGCCTATCCGGATGCGCGGCGCGCATGGCAGCGGGCGTTCGAGGCCGACCGCCCGGAGGTGCTCGACATCCAGTGCTACGGCCCGAACGGCCCGTACGCGACCGCCCTCGCACGCCGGACCGGCACCCCCCTCGTGTACAGCAACCACGGCGAGACCTTCATGGACGCGCACGGCTCGTTCGACACCTCGCTGCTGCTGCGGCGCACCCTGGCCCGCACATTGAAGGCCGCCGACGCCGTCACGTCGTGCTCCGCGTTCGCCGCCGCCGATCTCGGACGATTCGGCCCCACCACGGCACCCGTCACCATCGTCGGGAACGGCATCGACCTGGAGCAGACTCCGGCTCCGGTCGACGAGCCGCTTCCCGCCCACTACGTCGCGGGGGTGGGCCGGCTCGTGGCGAACAAGGGCTTCGACACGCTCCTCGACGCATACGCGGCGCTGGGCCGCGACGACCTCGACGTGGTGATCGTGGGCGACGGGCCGTATCGCGCGGAGCTCGCCTCGCGCGCGACGGCGCTCGGCATCGCCGACAGGGTGTGGTTCCTCGGCGCTCGATCGCGCGGTGAGGTGCGCACGGTTCTCGACGGCGCCACCGCCCACGTCGTGCCCAGTCACGTCGAGGCGTTCGGGATCGTCATCCTGGAGGGGTGGCGATCGGGCGTGCCGGTCGTGTGCACGAGAGCGGGCGGACCACCGGAGTTCGTCACCGACGACGAGGACGGCCTGCTGTTCGACCCTCGGAGCCCCGACGACCTCGCCCAGTGCCTGCGCCGGCTGCTCGACGACGACGGCCTGCGGGACAGGATCGGCGAGGCGGGCAGGCGGCGCGCCGCGTCGTTCACGTGGGACGCTGTCGCGGATCGCTACGAGGAGACCTTCGCGGTCGCGGGTGACGCGGCGCCAGACGGCGCGCGCAGGAGGAGAGCATGACGGCTGAGCAGACGACCGTGTCGGTCGTGATCATCACCTACGCGAGACCCGACTACGTGCGCGAGTGCCTGCGTCACCTCGGCGAGATGACTCGGGTACCGCATCAGATCATCGTCGTCGACGGCTCGCCGGACACCCGCACCCGAGACCTGCTCCGCGATCAGCACCCCGAGGTCGTCTACCTGCGCAACGACCTGGGCCGAGGAACGATGTCCGAGTCTCGGCAGATCGGCCTCGCCGCGGCGACGGGCGACATCGTGGCGTACATCGACGACGATGCGTACGTCGCGCCGGACTGGCTCGAGCGGCTCGTCGGAGCGTACTCCGATCCCACCGTCGCCGGCGTCGGCGGGCGGGCCGACAACGGCATCCCGGGTGAGAGCGAGACTGGGATCGGCTCGATCGGTCGCCTGCTGCCGAATGGCGACATCACCGGCTTCTTCGCCGCGGACCCGGGGCGCCGCATCGAGGTCGATCACTTCCTCGGTGCCAACCAGTCCTATCGGCGCAGCGTTCTGCAGAGCATCGGCGGCATCCGGGGCAACTACCCCGGCACGTGCCTCCGCGAAGAGTCCGACACGTGCCTGCGCCTGCGAGCGGCGGGCCATCGCCTCATCTTCGATCCGTCCGTGCTCGTGCGGCACGTGGCCGCGCCTTACCAGATCGGGGGCAAGCGGTTCGATCGGCGCTACCTGTACTACTCACGTCGCAACCACGTCATGCTGCTCGCACGCGTGTTCGGCTGGCGCACGCCCTACCTGCCCCGCTACTTCTGGACGGCGATCAGACAGCAGCGCGACTACGTCTCGCAGGTCGCGCGCTTCATGCTCCGCGGCGTCGGCGAAGACGGCGAACGCGTGTCCGCCGCGCGTCGCGTGACGGCCCCGATCATCCTCACGCGCTCCGCCGTCGAGCTCGCGGGTCTCGTCGCAGGACTGTGGGCGGGCTGGGACGGACGACGACGCGACCGCCGCGAGGGCGTCGGAACCCCCTGATCAACGGCCCGGATGCCGCTCAGCCGAGCGCTTCGCGCCAGGCCCCCGCGACGGCGCGCCACGTGTCGGCGATCGTGAACCTCATGCGAGCCATCTCGTGCGCACGCGCCGCCATCGCCGCGGCCTCGTCCGGGTGACGGCGCAGCCACGCCATCGCCCGAGCCAGGGCATGCGCATCGTCCGGCCGCACGAGCAGGCCGTAGGGGGCGAGGGAGAGCCCGTCCGAGAGCTCGCGCGCCTCATGGTCCGGGTCGACGATCTCACGGATGCCTCCCGCATCCGTCGCCGCCACGGGCGTGCCGACCGCCATCGCCTCGACGACCACCTGGCCGAAGGGCTCGGGCACCGGCGACGCATGGATGAGCGCGCTCATGGCGCGCAGCTCCGCCGACGGCGCATCCGACCACTCCGGGCCTTCGATGCGGTCGGACAGACCCGACGATGCGATGTCGGCGTGCAGGGCGGCGGCGTACTCGGCGTCTTCGAACAGCGCGGCGCCGACGATCCGGAAGCGCACGTGTGCGTCGGACTCGGCGATCTCCTTCGCGGCGCGGACGAACAGTCGCTGGCCCTTCGTCGCCCCGAGGCGCCCGAGGATGCCGATCGGGCCATCGCCCGGCGCGGGCTTCGGGTCGGCGAACGCGGCCTCGTCGAGACCCGGGTACGCGATCACCACACGCCCCCGCGGAAGGCGCCCCGCCGTCGCCGCGGTCGCACGCGAATTGGCGACGACGCGCCGCGGACCGATGCGTGCGAGCAGCCGCATCGCGACCACCGCGGGCGCGGGCAGATAGTCGGATGCGAGACGGTCGTGGAGGTGCCACACCCACCGTCGCCGCCCCGCCACGATGCTCAGCAGGACCGCGGCCTTGAGCGAGTTCGCGACGATCAGATCGGCATCCTCGGCGCGGATGCGCGACCGCAGAGCGCGCGTGAGCCGAAGGACCCCGGCCGAGGAGGACGCGAGCGAACCGAACGATCCCGTCTCGTGACGTGTCAGCCGGACCACCTGGCCGCCCTCGAGCACCGACACGCGCAACCCCATCGCGCGCGCTTCCTCGGGGAAGGACCCCTCGGCCATCGTGAGCAGCGACAGCTCGAACTCCTCGGCCGCGGCCGGGACGAGCCGCAGCAGCGCGCGCTCGGCGCCGCCCAGGTCGCCGGTGTGGCTCACCAGCAGGACGCGCGGCGCGACACCCCCGTTCGCCGACATCCGCCACCTCTCCGGATCGCGCCGTCGATCCCTCTCCGACCCACCCTATTGACACCGCCGCCGCCACGAAGAAGCGCCGATCCGTAGCATGGGTGTCGTGCGCGCGACTTCGCCGATGCGGTATGCCTCCGCCGTGACCCGCGCCGCCGCTGGGGCGGTGGCAGTGGCCGCTACCGGCGTGGCCGCGGGTGCCGTGAGCGCGGTCGCCCCCCTGTGGGCGCTCCCGGCCGCCGCGGTGATGCTGATCGTCGCGATCGCGTTCATCGACCTCACGTATGTGCTCGTGATCGCCTTCATGTCGAGCTTCCTCATCTTCGGGCGGCTCGGGCCGATGAGCATCGCCGACCTCGCGCTCGGCGTCGCCATGATCATCGCCGTGCTCATGCTCCGCGGGCGCGGGGCGCGATCCCTGCAGCCGCTCCTGTGGGCCGGCGCGTTCTACCTCGCGATGACGCTCCCCCAGCTCCTGCTGAACCGCTACCCCGAGAACTACGTCGAGTGGATCCACGAGGTGATGCTCGTCACGGGCAGCGCCATCGTCGGCTTCGTGATCGGGCGCGAAGGCAAGGCCCGGCTCGCCCTGTCGCTCTTCATCATCGCGTGCTGCGCCCTCGCCGTCGCCGCGCTCATCTCATCGCTCACCAACGGCGAGGGATACGTCGGGCCCTGGCACAAGAACGCCGTCGGCGCCTTCCTCATGTACGGCGCGGTCATCGCGTTCGCCAACCCGCCGTGGATGAGGTGGAAGCCCGTGTGGGCGTACGCCGCCTTCGCGCTGTGCGGCGTCGGCATGTTCTCGTCACGTCAGGCGCTGGTCGGCACGCTCATCGGCGTGCTCATCGTGGGCATGCGGCCCCGGTTCCACAACGGGAAGCGGTCGCGTTGGATGCTCCTCGTGCTGCTCCCGGCCGCCTGGTTCGTCTACGCGGAGGTCGCGGAGCAACTGGCGCAGGGGGACGAGTTCAACTCCGCGTCGCAGCGGCTGGTGTGGTACGCGGACTCGGTGACGGTCTGGCTGCTGTCGCCGCTGTACGGGGTGGGCCATCGCTGGTGGAACACGTGGCACACCGGGTACGGAGGCTTCCAGCCTCCCAACGCCGAGCTCGAAGTGCTCACGACGACCGGCGTCTTCGGCCTCGTGGGCTTCCTCGGGATGTTCATCGCAGCCCTCTGGCTGCTGTGGAGAATGGAGCCCGTCTACGGCACGGTGGGATTCGCGGTCGTGGCCGCCCGCTTCGTGCAGGGTCAGTTCGATCTTTATTGGGTCGCCGGCCACGCGTCGATCCTGTGGATCGTGGCAGGCATCTGCTACGGCGTTCGAGAACACGACAAGGCGGAGGGCATCGTTTGGAAACCGCATCCGATACAGACGATCTGGCGACGCACCCGCGGGGTGCGCATCTGACACGGCCGATCGTCCACGCGATCACCCCGGGAGACCATTTCTCACCCCGCACCGGATCAGCCATCCCGACGGTCGTGCACGGGATCGCCGGCGCAGCCGCCGCGCAGGGATCGCAACGACACCGTGTGCTCCTCGACGAGACGACGTTCCAGCCCCGCTACGACACCGCCGATCTCATCGAATACCGCAGCGCGCCCCTCCCCGGGCTCGCCACACGCGCCTCCGACGTGCTGGCGGCTCGGCTCGGCCTCCCTCGGCGAGGTGCGGTGCGCGCCTTCCAGCCGCTCGCTGACGCACTTGAGGGCGGCGAGCCCTCGTTCGTGCTCGCGCACAACGCACCCGCGCTGCCTCGCCTGCTGCGCGGCCAGCCGCACACCGTCCTGCTGTACGCGCACAACGACATCCTTCGCACGGTCGGCCACCGCGAGGCACTGCGCTCGCTCGACTCGACCGCGGCCATCGTGTGCGTGAGCAACGCGCTCGCGGAGATCACGGCCCGTCGCCTCCCGCCGTCGCTCGTCGATCGCGTGCACGTGGTCGAGAACGGCGTCGACACCGTGACGTTCCAGCCGGATGCGAGACCGCGCGGTCCCCGCATCCGGATCATGTTCCTCGGGCGGATGATCCCCGACAAGGGCGCCGACCTCCTCGTGAAGGCCGCCGAGAGACTCGATCGGGACGACCTCGAGTTCGTCGTGGTGGGAAGCGCGGGATTCGATCGCGATGCGCCGCTCACGTCGTACGAGCAGTCCCTCCGCCACGCGGCGGCCGGGTCGCGGAGCCCGGTGGTGTTCGAAAGGTTCGTGCAGCGCGCGGCCGTGCCGTCGCTCCTCCAGACAGCCGACGTCTTCGTCGTGCCGTCGCGGTGGCCCGACCCGAGCCCCCTCACCGTGGGCGAGGCGATGGCCACGGGCCTGCCCGTCGTCGGAAGCAGAATCGGAGGCATCCCCGAGGTCCTCGGGGATGCGGGGGTCCTGATCGAGCCCGACGACGTCGAGGCGCTCGCGCTCGCACTCGATCACCTCGCATCCGATGAGGGTGAACGGGCTCGTCTGTCCGCGGCCGCGCGCACGCGCGCCGAGGATCGTTCGTGGAGCCGGACCTGGAGCCAGCTCGCGCGGCTGCTGGATTCAGCCGTCGTCGCGTGAGGGTGCCAGGCCGTCCACGACGATCTTCAGGTTCGCAGCGAGCTCCCGGATCATCCGTCGCCACGCATCGGGCGGGAGACGAAGCGGATCCGCCACGTCGTCCGCCCCGTCGTCGCCCAGGAGATCGGCAGCGGGGCGGTCCGCCGCGACCGCGTCCAGCCACGGGCCGACCGCGGAGTCGTCCGGACGAGGATTCGCGCCGATCCAGCGGGCGAACTGCTTGAGGGTGAAGATCCGGGGCCGGGCGTCGGGATCGGCGGCCACGAGCTCGCGCGCCTGTTCGCGCGCCATCGTGAGGATGACGTCGAACTGGCCGAAGTCGTGGAGGTCGACTTCGCGACTCACATGCTTCGAGAAGTCCAGGCCGACCTCACCCGCGACGCGGCGGCCCGCCTCGGGCATGGGCCGTCCTCCGGAGAGGAGGCCGCCCGACGCGAAGCGGAGCGGGCGGTCGCCCGCCAGCCTGCGAGCGATCGCCTCGGCGTAGGGCGATCGGCACTGGTTGGCGCGGCACACGAAGAGGATCTGTGTGACGCCCGGTTCCGGGTGGGGCGACGAGATGGGGTAGGAGTAGGGATACGGCCCGGCGGTCATCACCTGGAGGTCTTCCCCTCCTCGCCGCTCGCGGCTTCATGCGGCGTCGGAGTGAACAGCGAGTCGAGGTCGATCTCCTCGCCGTCGGGCTTCTCGGTCTCGGGCTCGCTGTCACGATCCGGTGATTGCGCGTCGGCGTCGTCGTCGCGTTCCGCGGACTTTCCGAAGACGGGCATCGACAGCGCCGGCGTCCGCGCGGTGCGATCGGCAGCGACGTAGTAGCTCGAGTAGGTCTTCGGCAGCTTGCGACGGCTGCGGTTGCTCACGACGCCCAGCACCTCGACCCCGGCCGCCCGCAGCGCCTCGATGGCCTCCACGAGACGCACCCGATCGGTTCGGCGGACGGAGGCGAGCACGACCGCCCCATCCGTGTGCGCGGCGAGGAGCGCCGCATCCGCCATCCCGATCGCCGGAGGCGAGTCGATGATGACGACGTCGGCGAGGGTGCGCAGGTACTCGATCAGCTCGGCCGTGATGGGACGCGCGATGAGGTCGGCCGGCTCCGCGCTCTCCGGCCCGGAGGGGAGGATCAGCAGGCGGCGGTAGGTGGTCGTGTTGAGCGTCGCCTTCACGGCGGTCCTGTCGAGCGCTTCGCCGACGTCGTGGTGCGAGAGGATGTCGCTCAGGCCCTCGCCGTCGGCCGAATCGCCGAAGTAGCGCGCGAGGTTGGGGCGACGCAGGTCGCCGCCCACGAGGATGACGCGCTTGCCGGCGCGCGCCCACGCGAGCGCGAGGTTCGCCGACACGAACGACTTGCCGTCGCCCGGCTCGACGCTCGTGACGACGAACGCGGCGCCGCGCGGCGGGAGGAAGACGGCGAGGTTGGACCTGAGCGTCCGGAGACGCTCCGCGAGGTCGGTGCGCTCATTTCCCGCGACGGGCAGCGGCGATGCCGCGGCCGCGACCTTGCGGTCCCAGCTGAGCTCGCCGATCGAGCGCGCCTTCGCGAACGACTCGACTTCGTCCTCGCTGCGCAGGCGGTCGTCGAACTGATCGCGGATGAGGGCGACGGCGATGCCGATGATGAGCCCGGATGCGAGGGCGAGCAGCAGCACGATGACGGCGGGCGGCACGGTGAGGGCGCCGGGTGCCGGAGGGCTGAGCACGGTGGAATTGGCCCCGGCGCTGGTGATGCCCTCGATCGCGCTCGTCAGGCTGGTCATCTTGCCCAGAGCGGTCGCGAGCCTCGTCGAGGAGATCGAGTCGCCGGGGTTCCGTGCGACCTGGTCCTGGAGCGCACGCGCTTCGTCGATGGCCTCCTGCTGCCGCTGCTGCAGCGTCGTGAGGGTCTGCGCCATCTGCTCGTCGATGTACGCCTGATACGACTCGATCACCGCCGACGCCCGCTCACGGGCGATGTCGGGCGTGGGACCCTGAGCGGTGATGCGGGCTCGCACGAGCCGCTCGTCGGCGTTCATCAGCACCGCGATGCTCCCGGCGAGCGTCTCAGGGGCTTCGCCCAGCGCTTCGGCTGCCGGCTCCAGAATCGTCGGCGAGCTGATGACCGCGTCGTCGACCTCCATCGCGACGCCGCCGATTCCTCCGGACAGAGCCGCCTCCGTGACGGCGGTGTTGAGCCGGATGATGCCCGAGCTCGAATAGGTGACGGTACGCAGCTGCAGGTAGGCGAAAGCGGTCAGCACCGCGATCAGAACGACCGAGATGACGATCCACTTGCGCTTCCACAGCACGTCAAGAATCTGACGAAGTGTCACCTAGACCCCTCTTCGCGTTTGCCGCCCCTCCCACAATAGGGCGCGGATGCCGATCCGGCACTTCCTAGAGGGTCCGGTACGCGGCTCGAAGTCTCCTGTGATTCCTCCGTTGACCAGCCAGAACCGACGAACTCGTTCCATCGAGCCGCGCGATCCAGTAGTCTGCGCACGTCTGGTGCGCTGCGACACACCCGTCCGCTGGGGAGCCGGGGTGTCCATGCACGTCCGCGAAGCGGGCACCGGAACGACCGGGGGTGTCGATGGCGGGTCATGCTGCTTCGCGCGCGGTGACTGTCGGGCTGTGGGCCGTGACGGTCGTCGTCGGAGCGTACCTTTCGTACGAGCGGTTCATGGATGCTGTGAACAGCGACATGGGCACCGATCTGCGGGTCTTCACCGGTGCGGCCGCGCTTCTGCGAGAAGGGGCGAGCATCTACGACGAGCAGGCCTACGTGTACTCGCCGTTGATCTCCTGGCTGCTCCTCCCCTTCCCGTCGTTCGAGGCCGCGGCGGTGCCGTGGACCGTGCTGTCCCTGGCGGCGTGCTGGACCGCCGTCGCGGCGGTGGTGGCGACCGTGTGGACGACCCTTCGCGCGTGGCAGCGGCCGGTCGTCGCCGGAGTCGGCCTCGTGACCGTCCTGTGGAACTACGCACTCGTGCTGCACCTGTGGCTGGGGCAGACCGACACGCTCGTCCTCGCGCTCCTGGCGCTCGGCGTGCTGTTCGGCTCGCGCGGGCACTCCGCGGCATCCGGGATCGCCGTCGGTCTCACCGGGATCATCAAGACCTGGCCCGTCGGCTTCCTGCTGTGGTTCGTGCGACGCGGCGCGCCGCGGCGATGGGTCTCGCTCGGGGCGGCCGCGGCGTGCTGGGCCGCCATCCTCCTCCTGACGCTGGCGTTCATGGGGCCGCGCACGTTCGCGGACTGGCTCGCCCGGACGCTCGAGCTCAGCGAGCAGCGTCTCGTCGCGTACTCGGCGCTCGGGCTCGGCCGCCATCTGTTCACCGAGAACGACATCATGGACGCGCTCGTCGTGACACCGGTTCTGGGAACCGTCGTGGGGCTCGTGCTCGCCGCGGGCGTCGCCGTCCTGGCGTTCGTGACGCTGCGGCATCCGGGATCCGACTCCTTCTCGATGTGGAACCTCGCGGGCGCGGTCATCCTGCTGCTGCCTGTGTCGCACATCGACTACCGGCTCCTCATGCTGCCGCTCCTCTGGGTGTGGCTGGCGCACGCCCTCAGCGAGCGAAGCCGCTCGGCCTGGGCGATGACCGCCGTGATGCTCGCCTTCTGGTGGGTGACGTTCCGCATCCAGCCGGTCGACAGCGTCGACGCGCGAGGCTCGTCGGGGCACTATCTCGCGGTCATGGCGATCGCGTTCGCGGCCCTCGCCTGCTCGGTCCTCGTCGCGGCGCGCCGCGACAGGGCGATGCGGAGGGCGGCGACCGCCGAACCGGCGCAGACGGCCACCGGCCCTGCCTGAGTCTCAGCCCGCTGCGATCCACCCCATCAGCGCGATCGTGCAGATCGTCACCATGCCGAGGGCGGCGAACCCGTAGGTGCGTCCGAGCGGCTGCCAGAAGGTCGACGTGCGGAACGGGTCCTCGATGTAGCGCTTCGAGAGCCAGCCGAGCAGGATCGCCGCCGCGACGACGGCCAACCCTCCCACCGAGCGTACGTTCTCGCCGGTCGCCAGGAGCACGAGCACGTAGATCGGCTGGTGCCACAGATAGATGCCGTACGAGACGTCGCCGACGAACTGCACGGGTCGGACGGCGCCGTACCTCGTCGGGCTCAGCAGCGACCGACTGGATCCCGCCCAGATGAACAGCGCGGCGCCCAGGACGGGCGCGACGGCCGCCGGCGCCGGGTGAAGCCACAGCTCCGGCCACAGCGAAGAGGCGAGGATCAGGAGGAGGCCGGCCCAGGATGCCGTGACATGCAGGACCCGGCGAACCCGCTCCGAGATAGACATCGTCGACAGTGCCGGCAGGAGCGCGAGCATGCCGCCCGCCGCGAACTCCCACGCCACGGACGGCGTGCTGCGAGCCGCGTGCAGTGGGTGCTGCAGCGTGAGCCAGAGCGAGTACGCGAACGACACCGCGAACGCGCACACGAGCACGATCGCGACGACGCCGAGCCGCGCGCGGGCGGTCGCCGGTCGACGGCGCAGCAGCGCCGCGACGCCCAGGCCGGCGAGGATGAGCAGCGGCCAGACGAGATAGAACTGCTCTTCGACGGAGAGGGTCCAGAAGTGCTCGACGGGGAGGGGATAGTCGACCCACGGCACGATGTGGAGGTGGCGGGCGATGCTCGCCCAGTTCTCGACATAGAGTGCGCTCGCGGCCGCTTCCAGCAGAGTGGCCCGCCAGAGCGACCGCGGCAGCAGGAGCATGACCGCCGCGATCGTCACGAGGATCACGACGAACGCCGCCGGGAGCAGGCGGCGGATCCGACGGGCCCAGAACTCCGCGAGCCGGATGGATCCCGTCCGTTCGACCTCACGCACGAGCTGCGCGGTGATCAGGAAACCGGAGATCACGAAGAAGACGTCCACCCCGACGTACCCGCTGGGCACGCGTGAGTCCCACAGGTGGTACGCGAGCACGAGCAGGACGGCGAGGGCGCGCAGCGCCTGGATCTCGGGGCGCAGGCCACTGGTCGCCGCGCGGGTCCCGTCCGCCGGCGCAACCCGTGAATACCCGGTCACGACTAGAGCTCCCCGGGCTGGATGGCCTGCTCGTCGATCTGCTCGAGCACCTCCCGCGCGCGCCTCGCGGCCGGGCTGGTGCCCCGGACCGTCGCCTTCTTCGGCGCGTACACGACGAGGGCGTGGAAGACGAAGCGCACGAAGAACGCCGCGACGAGCGTCACCGCGGTCGCGATCACGCTCGAGATATGCCATGTCTCGACCATGAGCGCCATGATCGGGATGCGGATGACCGCCTCCGCGTTGTTGAACGTGAACGACTTCGCGAACCGAGCCCAGACGCTCGAGGCCTGATGCCGCATGTCGTTGAACACGAAGCGCTCGATCAGCAGGAAGTTGCCGATGATCGTCGCTTCCGCGCCGATCACGGCGGCCACGACGTAGTTCGCGCCGACGCTCGTGAGCGCCCACACGATGAGGACGTTCGCGATCGCGCCGAGCCCGCCGACGATGGCGAACAGCGACATCTTGCCGAACCGGAGGGCGGTCAGCTGCATGAGGAAGTGGATCCCCTGCCGCACGGAGGCCTTCGACTCGCCGGCGTGACGATCTCCGAAGTCGAACGGCACCTCGGCGACCTTGACGTTCCGACGGGCGAGGATCTCGAGCAGGATCTTGAACCCCCGCGGTCGCAGGCCATCCAGCGGGACCGAGCGGCGATCGATGAGGAAGAACCCCGTCATCGGGTCAGTGACGTCGCGCAAGCGCAGCGGGAACATGGCGCGTGTGACGAGCGTCGACGCCTTCGAGACGAAGACGCGGGTCATGTCGGCGAGTCCGCCCGCTGTGCCGCCGCCCGAATACCGCGAGGCCACGACGACGTCGGCATCGCCCCGCCGCATCCTGGCGAGCATCTCCGGGATCTTCTCCGGCGGATGCTGCAGGTCGCCGTCCATGACCAGGCAGAAGTCGGCGTGGGCTGACGCGCACCCCTCGACGACGGCCCCTCCCAGCCCGCCGACCGGGGCGGACCGATGGATGAGCCGCACCGGCAGGTCCGCGTCTGCCGCGACGGCGCGGATCACGTCGGGCGTGTCATCCGTGCTGTCGTCGACGAAGATGACCTCGCAGTCGATGGCTTTCGTGGCACGCGCGATCCGCCGCACGAGCTCTGCGACATTCGGTGCCTCATTGAAAGTGGGCACGATGATCGACAGTTCGATGGGATTACCCCCTCAGACGCGCCTCCCCAGGCAGCGCAGGGCACCATCGTCGCACGACGACCGCGTCGCGGTAAACCATTGCACCTCTCGGTGTGCTCAGCATCCGCTCATTCTTCGGTTCACAGACGCCGTCGCACCGCCCTTCAGACGACCCGTGAGGAAACCCGGCAAACGGTCTGATGCTCACGCGACATCGGATGCTGCATCCGCACCACCACCGCGATCGCCGACGCGCAACCCACGAAGCCCGCCGCGACGACGAGGTCGACCGGAACGGCCGCTCCCAGCATCGCGACCCCGACGACGGTGCCGCCGGCCGCGCACGCGGCGAGGGCGCCGAACACCCAGCGGTCGGGACGCCGCCGCGGCCACGGGGCCAGCACCGCCGTGATCGCGAAGGCGAGGGCGCCGGCGAGGAGCACTCCCCCGAGGACGTCCGACAGGCGGTGAGCGAACGACAGGAGCGACGCGACGGCCACGGCCGCGCACACGATCGCGAGCCCGACGAGCACGGGGCGGCTGAGCCAGCGCGGCTTCAGCCACACGACCGCGACGACCGCTGCGAGCGCGGCGGCGGAGTGACCGCTCGGGAAGGTGTTGTACGCGTACGCGAAGTCGCCCAGATCGGCCCGCTGGAGCCAGCCCGCCTTGAACACGAAGCTCGCCGCGAGCACGAGGCCGACGATCAAGACGGATGCCGCGACCGCCCGCCACGCGCGCCGCACGAGCGCCTCGACGCCCGCGACGGCCGCCGCCACCAGGAGGGCGCCGGTCAGCCAGTCGCGCACGCCGTACGCCCGCAGGAGGGCGTCCGCCCGCAGCACGTCGAACGCGCCGAGCGTCGCGGCGTCGAGACGCTGTCCGTTCCGCGTCCACAGGGCGACGGCCGCGAGCAGGGCGAACGCCGAGCCGAACATCACCGCGAAAGCCGCCGGCGTGGACAGCTCTCTCACGGCCGTCGTGAACGGCCCGCTTTCAGCGGCGATGGAGCTCCTCCTCGAGGATCGCCCGGAGGCGCGCGATGAACCTCGCCTCCGAGAACGTGTCGGCGTGGGAGCGGATCTCGTCCTCGCGCCACTCGGTGCGTGTGAGCTCCTCGACGGCGCCAGCGATGTCGTCGACGGCCGGAGCGTCGAAGTACACGCCGGTCCGACCGGGGTCGACCGTGTCGAGGTAGCCGCCGTCGCGGCGGGCCGCGGTCGGGCGGCCGAACGCCGCCGCCTCGAGCGGCGACAGCCCGAAGTCCTCGTACGACGCGGCGACGAGGCCCGCGGAGTGGGCGTAGAGCCACCTGAGCTGCTCATCGGTGACGCGGCCCGCGAGGGTCGTCGAGCCGACTCGCTGCGCGAGTGCCTCGAGACGCCGCCGCTCGGGACCGTCCCCGACGATCACGAGGTCGAGGCCGGGGATGCGCGCGACCGCCTCGATCACGAGGTCGACGTTCTTGTAGGGCAGCAGCCGCGCGACGCACAGCACGAAGGGGCGCGTGACGCCCTCGACCGCCTCCGCCCCACCGTCGCTCGAGAGCACGGCGGGCGGAGGCGGCAGCACCTCGGCCTCGATGCCGTAGATCTCGGAGACGGCGCGCTGGATCACCGTCGAGTTCACGAGGTAGCGGTCGGCCGTGTGCGCGGCCCGCTGGTCCCATGCGCGCAACGACGGCCCGAAGACGTCGGTCGCGGCCTTGACCGCGCGAGAGCGCAGCCCGCGCGAGCCCGCGCCCGTGCCGGCGTACCGATCCGCCTGGTAGAGCCACCGTGCGGGCGCGTGGCAGTACACGACCTTGCGGCCCGACGTCGCGATGCCGTGCGCCCAGCCGCTCGAGCTGGCGAGCAGCACATCGGCCTCGACGTGCTGCGCCGACACGGCATTCGCGAGGAACGGCAGGGCGAGGCGGTGGTTGCGTCGCAGCACGCCCCACCGGTTGATCGGCATGGGTCGCACGTCGACATCCGCGAACTCGGGGAACGTGCCCTCGGGGTGGTACAGCGTCGTGTAGAGCGGCGCGCGGGCGAACGCGCGGCTCATCGAGAGTGCGACGCGCTCGGCGCCGCCCCTCTGGGTCACATAATCGTGCGCGAGCGCGACACCCTCGAGCGGGCTCTGCCCGGGGGCAGCGCCGGCAGTGTGCGCGGATGTCGCATCGGCAGCCATCGGAAGTCCCCGGTCCCCATCAAGCGACGAGACGTCGTCGCCGCCTCCGCCCCCGGCGAAGACGTTCGGCACCGTCACGGCGCCGATGTCGTGAATCTTAGCGCGCGGGCGTGTCGGGGCCGGGTCAGCGGATGCCGCGTCAGAGCTCGCCCGGAGACATCGCCTGCGCGTCGAGCTCCTCGACGAACCGGCGCGCGCGGGTGGGCACGATGCCGGGCTTGCGCGGTGCGTAGACGACGAGCGAGTGGAACACGAACCGCACGATGAAGGCGACCACGAGGGTGATCGCGGTCGCGACGACCGCGGAGAAGTGGCCCGACTCGACCATGAGTGCGATGACGGGGATGCGCACGAGCGCCTCGGCGTTGTTGAAGCTGAACGACTTCGCGAAGCGCAACCACCACGCGGAGGCCGATTCCCGCATGTCGTGGAAGACGAAGCGCTCCTGCAGGAGGAAGTTGCCGATGATCGTCACCTCGGCCGCGATGATCGCCGCGATGATGTAGCCAACGCCGATCTGGGTGAGCGCCCACACGATCGCGACGTTCGCGACCGCGCCGAGCCCGCCGATCACGGCGAAGAGCGACATCTTGCCGAAGCGCAGCGCAGTGAGCTGCGACAGGAAGTGCAGGCCCTGCCTGATCGACGCCTTCGACTCGCCCGCGTGGCGGTCCGCGAAGTCGAACGGCACTTCGGCGACGCGCATCGAGCGGCGCGCGAGGATCTCGAGCAGGATCTTGAAGCCCCGCGGCCGCAGGATCGCCTGGTCGACGCTGCGTCGGTCGATGAGGAAGAACCCGGTCATCGGATCCGACACGTCGCGCAGCCTGATGGGGAACATCGAGCGCGTGAGCGCGGTCGACGCCTTCGACACCAGCACGCGCGTGCGGTCGGCGAGGCCCCGCGACGTGCCGCCGCCCGCGTAGCGCGACGCGATCACGACGTCGACGTCGCCGCGCGCGAACCTCTCGTAGAGGGCGGGGATGGTCTCGGGCGGATGCTGCAGGTCGCCGTCGATCACGAGGCACGCGTCCGATTCGGCCGCAGCGAACCCCTCGAGCACCGCTCCCCCGAGGCCGCCGGTTCTCGTCTCGCGGTGGATGAGGCGGACGGGGATCGTTGCGGATGCGGCGACCCGCCGCACGACGTCGGGGGTGTCATCCGTGCTGTCGTCGACGAACACGAGCTCGGCCTCGATGCCCTCGACCGCCTTGGTGACGCGGCCGACGAGCTCCTCGATGTTGGGAGCCTCGTTGTAGGTGGGGACGATGACCGAGAGCTGCACTGTGGCACCCATCGTCGCATGCGGCCGACGGGGCGGCGAAGCCGGCTGACCTCTCATTGCGCGGGAGAGCCGTCCGGGCGATGCCCAGGATGCATCCGGGAGAATGGATGCATGACTTCCCCCGACTCGTCCACGATCACGATGTTCGGCGCCGACTGGTGCCGCGACTGCGTCCGCACCAAGAAGCAGCTCGACGAGCTCGGCATCGACTACACGTACATCGACCTCGTGGCCGAGCCGGCCGCCGCCGATGTCGCGCGCGAGATCTCGGGCCGCACGAACATCCCGGTCGTCGTGTACCCCGACGCGTCGCACCACGTCGAGCCGTCGAACGCCGACGTCGAGGCCAAGCTCCGCGAACTGTCGCTCATCTGACGCACTCCGCCCTCGTCGAGCGGGGCCGCGGGCCCGAGACGAAACGCGCCCGCCCACATAGGCTGACCGTGTGAGCGATGGGGTCGAACGCAACACCCGGACGATCGAAGGGTCGGTCGTCACCGACTTCACCGACCGCATGAGCTACGGGGGCTACCTCCAGCTCGACACGCTGCTGTCGGCGCAGCATCCGCTCAGTCGCCCCGAGCACCACGACGAGCTGCTGTTCATCATCCAGCACCAGACCACCGAGCTGTGGCTCAAGCTCGTGCTGCATGAGCTCGCCGCCGCGTGCCGCTTCCTGCGCGAGGACCACCTCGCGCCCGCGCTCAAGTGCATCGCGCGGGTCAAGCACATCCAGAAGACGCTGACCGAGCAGTGGTCCGTGCTCGCGACGCTCACACCCGCCGAGTACGTGCAGTTCCGCGGTGTGCTGGGCAACGCGAGCGGGTTCCAGTCCGCGCAGTACCGCGCGGTCGAGTTCACGCTCGGCAACAAGAACGCGGCGATGCTGCGCGTGTTCGAAGCGGATGCCGGCGCCTACGAGCTCGTCCGCGACGCGCTCGAGGCGCCGAGCCTCTACGACGAGTTCCTGCGACTGCTCGCTCGCACCGGGTACCCGATCCCGCAGGCCGTGCTGGACCGCGACGTCACGAAGGCGTGGGAGTACTCGCCCGAGCTGGTGCCCGTCTTCGCGGCGATCTACGACGACCCTCAGACGCATTGGGCCGCGTACGAGACGTGCGAAGAGCTCGTCGACCTCGAGGACGACTTCCAGCTGTGGCGCTTCCGCCATCTCAAGACCGTCGAGCGCATCATCGGCCTCAAGAAGGGCACCGGCGGGTCGAGCGGCGTCCCGTTCCTGCGCCGAGCGCTCGAGCTCACGTTCTTCCCCGAGCTGTACGCGGTGCGCACCGAGCTCCGCGAGCCGTCGGGGGTCCCCGACCCGACGCCCGCTCCGACCGACGGGTGACACGGATGCTGCATCTCGACCCCTTCGCACTGCGCGAGCTCCTCGGCTCGGATGCCTCCCCGGCCCGACGGGCGATCACGGGCGAGCAGGGCGTCGCGCTGCCCCCGCTCGTGAACCACCACGTGCACCTGCACCTCTTCGATCCGGCGCCGCTCGCGGAGCACGGCATCGCCGGGGTCGTCGACCTGGGGGGCGATCCGGTGGCGCTCGCCCGGCGGCACGCGGACGGCATTCCGCGCGTCGCATACGCGGGCGCGTTCCTCACCGCACCGGGCGGCTATCCCATCGGTCGCTCGTGGGCGCCGGACGCGATCTCTCGCGAAGTGCGCTCGACGTCGACGCTCGCCGGAGCACCGGGCGGTGCACGCACCGCGGTCGATGAGCAGGCGGGCTTCGGGGCATCCGTGATCAAGCTCTCGCTCAATGCGGCCGCCGGACCGGTCTTCGACGACGACGTGCTCACGGCCGTCGTGGCGGCGGCTCGCGAGCACAGGCTGCCCGTCGTCGCGCACGTCGAGGGCGAGGGGATGGCGGCCCGGGCGATCGCTGCCGGTGCCGACGTGCTCGCACACGCACCCTTCAGCGAGCGCCTCGACGACGACCTTGTCGCCGCCGCAGTCGCTCACGGGCAGCGCTGGATCTCGACGCTGTGCATCCACAGACCCGGCGATCGCGAGCTCGCCGCCGACAACATGGCTCGGTTCGCCGCCGCGGGAGGACGCGTGCTCTACGGCACCGACATCGGCAACGGCGATCAGCCGATCGGCGTCAACGCCGACGAGCTCGCACTGCTGGACGCCGCGGGGGTGCACGGAGCGGCGCTCCTCGCGACGCTCACCGACCCCTGGCCTCGCGACGAGCGCATCGACGGCGTGCTCACCTTCGTCTCAGGGCCGGCGCCGACCGATGAGGCGCACGTGCCCGCCTGGCTCGCGGGCGCGACCGTCGTGCCGGAGGAGGAGCTCATCCGCGAGTGATCCCGCCGGTGAAGGAGCCGGCTCGCGCGTTCCCGGGGGTAGGACATGATCCGAGGGTAGGACGATTCCGCCGGATGCGTCCTGCGCCCCGACCATCTCCTACGCCCGCATCCACATCCGATCCGCACGGGCACCCTCTCCCGCTTACACTGGCGCGATGAGCAACGACGCTCGCCGCTCACCCGAAGCGGCATCCGCAGCATCCGCGTCGCCTCCGGCCGACGCGACCGCGCCCCGCGACCGCCTGTCGGCGGGGACGATCGCCCAGTACGCCGTCGGCTCGATCGGCACCGGCGGGTTCGGCACCCTGCCGGGTCTCGTGCTCACCTACTACCTGACCGACAACCTCGGTGTGACGGCCCTCCTCGCGGGCGTGATCGTCACGGTGTCGAAGGTGTGGGACGTCGTCATCGACCCCGTGATCGGCTCCCTCACCGACCGCGATCTCGCCAAGCGCGGCACGCGACGCCGCCTCATGCTCATCGGGGCGCTCTCGCTGCCGGTGCTGTTCGCGCTGACGTTCGCGGTGCCGCCGTCGCTCGGCCCCGTGATCGGCGCGCTGTGGGTGCTCGTCGCGTTCCTGCTGACCGCGACCGCGTTCAGCCTGTTCCAGGTGCCGTACATCGCGCTCCCTGCCGAGCTCACAGACAGTTACGACGCGCGCACGCGCCTCCTCACATGGCGCGTCGTCGTGCTCACGTTCGCGATCCTGCTGTTCGGCGCGGGCGGGCCCTTGCTGCGCGGCATCACGGGCGACCCGACCACCGGCTACCTCATGATGGGCATCGTCTCGGGCGTCGTGATCGGGCTGGGCATGCTCGTCGCGACCGGATCGGCTCGGCGTGCGGTGGTCCGCAATCGGCGGACGATCACGGATGCCGGCACCGCCGTCGCGGAGACGGCGGACGCGATCGGCGAAGCGGTCACGGGCGACTCCCTGCCCGACCCCGCCGATACCGAGACGATCGCCACCGGGGGTCCAGGCGAGAGTGGGGTGCAGGCGACGTTCCGGGCGGCGGCATCCGCCCTCCGCCGCAGTCAGCCCTTCCGCGCGCTGCTCACGACCTTCTTCCTGCAGGCCCTGGCAACCGGGCTCATGCTCGCCGGCGCCCAGTACCTCGCGACGTGGGTCATGCGCTCGGAGGACGCGGTCACCCTGCTCTTCGTCGCACTCATCGCGCCCGCGCTGCTCGCCGCCCCCGCGTGGGGCTGGGTCGCGGCGCGCATCGGCAAGGAGCGCGCGTTCGCGATCGCGAGCGTCGTGTTCGCGATCGCCGCTCTCTCGACCGCCGCGGCGCTGTGGGCTCCGGGTTCCTGGCTGTACGGCGCGGTCGCCCTCGCGGGGGTCGCGTACGCGGCCATGCAGTCGCTTCCGATGGCGATGCTCCCCGACGTCATCGCGCACGACGCGGCGACCCACGGGCACGGCCGCGCGGGTGCGTTCGGCGGCGTGTGGACCGCGGGCGAGACGACGGGCTTCGGACTCGGCGCGACGGTGCTGTCGATCGTGCTCGCCGCGACGGGCTACATCTCCAGCACCGCATCCGAGTCGGTGACGCAGCCGGATGCCGCGATCGCCGGCATCGTCGTGAGCTTCAGCCTCATCCCGGCGGCGCTCATCGCCGTGAGTCTCGGGAGCCTCGCGCGGTACCGCCTGCGGCGGGTCGACATCGACGGGGCGGCGTAGCGCACGGCATCCGCTCGCTGCGACCTCCACGCCCCTCTTCGGCGAGTCGCCACGAAATGCCGTCTCTCCCCGCAGAACCTGGCGACTCGCCAGAAAGGGATCGCCCGCACGCGAGCCCGCACACCCCGCGCACGCGCCGCCACCCCCCCACACCAGCCCCCCCCCCCCCCGCCCCCCCCCCCACCCCCCCCCCGGCCC
>Ga0180217_1000796_pt1 | contig 41832 bp, 24 predicted proteins | sample eDN3rd37CBELigOP_FD_128521 | JGI IMG/M metagenome (GOLD analysis project Ga0180217, IMG submission 128521) | Enriched Organic Plus compost microbial communities from Emeryville, California, USA - eDNA 3rd pass 37_C BE-Lig OP (version 2) (version 2) ...
AATGAAAAAAAATAGAAAAAAATGAAAAAAAATGGATAAAAATGGATAAAAATGGATAAAAATGGATAAAAATGGATAAAAATGGATAAAAATGGATAAAAATGGATAAAAATGGATAAAAATGGATAAAAATAAACCCGCGCCAGGACTCGAACCTAGATACTTCTCCTCCGAAGTGTGCATGACTGGAGAAGGCTTGGGAGTTAGTTTGACCAAAACTCACGCCGGGACTCGAACCCGGAGCCTTCTCCTTAGAAGGGAGATGCCCTATCCGATTGGGCTACGCAAGTGGCCCCGCCCGCGGATAGGGGATTCACTCAAGCACAAGCACAAGCACAAGCACAAGCACAAGCACAAGCACAAGCACAAGCACAAGGGAGTGCCCTATCCAATTGGGCTACGCAAGTGGCCTCGCACGCGGACAGGGGATTCATACAACCGCCCCGCATAACATAACATAAGAGAAGGTGTTTGAAACCAGGTTCATAAATTGTCTCATCTTTACTCTTAATTAGAAGGAAGGAAGCAAGGAAGGAAGACGCCCTATCCAATCGGGCAACGCAAGTCAACAGGGTCGTTCGCTTGGGATCGGGGGAAGGCAGAGCACATAACACAACCTCTTAGAACCTGATAAACTCCTGCACGAAGACGCTGATTTGTACTTAACTGGATTAGGTTAAACTGTTCGGATCAGGGGAGAAACAGAACACGTCCCAAAATCTGGAACCAATATCTCCTCTGAACTCCACCCATTCATCAAAATCCTGACTTAACCGCATCCGGCCAGAGAATACATAGCACGAACAACCACTTTGCGACACTTCGATCACCCCAGCGCTCATCCGGAGCCCTGAGATGACTCACTCGTGATGACTCCTGTGATGACGCTTCACTGCACTCACACGATACGCAGTACAGATCACATCCAGGGGGGACTCAAATGCGCCTTTGTCCTGCTTTGAATTACCCCTAGCCAGGGCGGCTGGGAGAGAAGAAATTAGACCATCGCTCACGCATCACGAGCAAGAACAGCATCGCTCCTCAGCGACCGAAGACGTCAGTGCTGTTGGAGACACAACGCGTCTCGTTGAGGAAGCCGCTGCTTGGGGCGGCTAACACGCTTTGAGTGGAACTGTAATAGTACTCCGCAGGGTACTCGTCGGACACAGACTTGGTGAGGTCGGCTGGAGGATCAACTGGGAGATCAGCGGGAGGATTAACCGGAAGATCGGCGAGAAAATCAACTGGTACCGAAGCAGTACTCGCTGTGGTCATCGTTGTGAAGAACTCGACCTCTTGCTGCAGTTGCGACTCCTGCTCAAGGTCCTGCTCCTGCTCCTGCTGCTCCTCCTGCTGCTTCTCAACTACACAGTGAAGCGTCTCCGCTTCACTGACCTGAGCGAACGAATCATCGACGCTTGTAGCGATGAGACCCGCTGCGAAGCCAACGGAGTCGTAACTTGATGACTCTATGGGCTTATCAGTGATCTCTCGCACGTGATTACCATTGATCTCTTGCACCAGAGCCTGCGAGTCAGCGGCCATCGAAGCAACCGGCTCATACGAGTCCATCAGCGTGACGGGCTCTGCTACTGTGTACATCCCAGAAAACACCGAATCCTTAATCTGTCCCGTAACAAACTGCTGACCAGGCTCCGTGGGCCGCGCCACCCCAACCGGTGCATCACCTCGAGGGTCGGAAGCACCAACCGGGGCAGCAGGAGCAGCATATCCTCCGCCGAACCCAACTACGGACTGCTGAGAGACTGCTCCACCAGGTGGAACGACTTCTTCGGTCGGACCGGCAGTGACGCTCCTTGGCTCGGGGAGTGGATACTGGAACTGAACTTGTGACCGTGTCTGTCGAGGAGTTGGACTCACAACCACATTCGGAGCCGTTTTCAAGTAAGGGATCTGGTGCTGTGGTGGTCGTGGAGCACCGGGATTGACAACGGCGGCTGCAGGAGCCGAGGAATCACTCTCATCCCGCAACAACTTAGACTGAGAGAATAAATACGCTGCGAATGCGGCATATTCATCAACGACGGCCACCTCACCTATATCAATCAACTCCTTGAGTGCAACATCCAAGTCCATCAGGGTGTCTGACTTCGCGGCTAGAACCACCAAGCCAAACACATTCGCCTTGATCGTTGGTTTCTTGGCCTTGCGTCGCAGCTGGGCGATCTTATTCGACAGCTCCTTGACGGCTTCAGTATGCTCCGTGACGTCCTCATGCGAAATCGAGGTGTCAGATCTGAAGTGGAGCATGATCAATGCACCCAGCGCCTCATTGAACTTGACGCGAGGCTGGCCTCCACTCGCGCTCGCCTTTGACACAATCGCGGTGATCCAGTTGTTTCGCTTGGGCGGGATATACAACGCCGCATCACGACCCAGCTGCGAAGCATCCTCAGGAGCTAAGAATAGAACCGGGTGGTCAGCCTGACTGTAGGTATCAAACACCTGGCTCAGGAAGTCGGCATTGAAGGTCTCCTTACCATCACCCGCCTGATAGGCGCCAGTACTCGAAGCAGCTCGAATATCGGGGCAGATGTTGACTGCACCAAGCGGTAAGCACACAACGTCGCTGAACTTGGCCGTCGGCACGTTCACGCGCGCTGAGTTGCGAAGCACCTCAGCTGCATCCGCCAACTTCCGTTCGACCGAGAGCTCGCCTGCACCTACAAAGTCAGCACCCGCACGAGTCAGGACAAGGACTTGCGGCGCCTTCACAGCATTCAAGACAAACCTCACAAAGTCGGCCTCGGCGTCGGCACCCTCCTCGGTTGGGTTAAGAAGCTGCAGGACTTCATCAGGTTGTGCTTTATCGAGCAGGATCGCGGCATGCGCAGCTGTCCTGAATTCAGACTGCCACTTTGAGCGTCTCTGGAAGTCCAGGTTGAGGACATGCTTGAGAGGGCGTAAGTGGCGTCCGATCGTCTCGTCGCCTTGTACTGGTCTCTGGTGAACAAAGATCGAGTCAGGTTCGAGGTTTAGAGCAGTCATAAGCGAGCTCGTGAGTTTGCGGCGCAGAATTGTCCCCAGCGCCGAGGTGTCAGTACCCGCATTGCTTGCTGCTTCAAAGACGCTGCGAAGGGAACCACCGACCGTGGCATAAATCGCAGTCAGATGCTTCTTAAGGCTCTCCTGAACAACCTGATCCTTGACGAACGGAACCAGGAGCTCGAGCTCTCTCACCTGCCACTCATCGAGCCAGTGAGACTGCATCTCTGAGCCTTCTAGAGCCATGGCCTGGGGTGGAGAAAGACTCCAGATATTGCCCCATCGGAAGCCTCGTAGGGGTTCGTGCATTTCCTTTGGGTCTTGAGAGGAGTCTCTCACATCAAACCAAGTCACAAGCTCCAGTGGGTTGGGTCGATTCCTCAAGTTTTGGTAGTCTCCAGCAACGCTAATCCAGCCACAGCCGTTAGCTGGTGCGTCCGAGACAAACACCATAGAGGAGATTTCAGACGCACCGATCGCTCGCATGGTATACAGGTGGCGGTCGAACACTGCACACAAGAGCAGCAGCACGTTAACCAGATTGCTCTGACCGATCCCTCGCGCGCCAGCAAGTGCCAAGCAATTGAGCTTGGGGGATGCGTACGGGGAAAGTGCATATACAAACGCATTGATCACAGCGGGTAGCTCTCGCTCGCGCAAAAACAGTGATCGGCGGTCCAACAAATCCTGCTGAGAGTACTCTCTTGGGTCCGCCAGCCATGAGTAGCCCTCATTGAGTGTGATCTTAATCACGGAATCATTACGCATCCCTGGGTGGCAGAGTCGAGTCACACGGAAGGGCTTGGCGGGACGGGCTAAATTAGCCTCGCCAGAAGCATTCGACCTCAACATTCGCCACAGCATGTGAGCTCGCAACAAGGTAACATCATCGTGAATTGAATCTTCTGTCGAGGGTGGGAAGAACCTCTGGAGCTCCTGGGAACTCTTTGTTACGATTTCAGGAGCGTTCACGCGCCGAGCGTCAGCCTCTTTGATGAACTCTCGGCACATAGCGAGGTTCAGAGGAGCATTGTTGGCCAGCTCCTGACCATGCGCCAAAAGTTGGTCGACGAGCGCTTCCAATGCCAGAGCTTTCGGAGCATCCTCAATTGCCTTCGGGAGCAGCATTGCTAGCTCTGCAGCAGTGGCCGTTCCCGAGCTAAGGCGCTGATAAAAATACCGAACGGACGGGCAGTTCACGATGTCCTGAGCAATCTCAGCGAGTTTGCCCACAAAGACTTGTCTGCTCAAACCACTCTCCAGGACCTGAAAGAGACGGACGAAAGACGGTAAGGCATCCATTTGACCACCTTCCACGATGGCCTTCAAGTCGCCTTCAAGCATCTCGGGGCACGTCTCCTTCAGCAATTCAGTTAGCTGGGACACAAGCGTAGACGCTGCAGCCAAGCTTGGTCCTCGCACAGGCTCGGCAGCCCGGGACTGGACGGGCATACGAGCAAGGCCCACAGCCGGAACAGCACATGGATTTTGCGCTGTAGCTGCCGGAGCCCGAGTGCGTGCGACGCCGGAGGTCGCTGCTGCACGACTGGAACGCACTCCAGCCGTCTTTTTCGCGAATCCACGCGAGGGGAGCACAACAGTGGCAGCCCCCTTCTGGCCAGTCGTGGTACTTTCGAAAGCACCAAGCAAAGCGCCAAGAGAGGGGAACTTCCCAAGCACCGCTTGAGAGGAACGCTCAGCAAGAGCACGCGGCAAGAAAGTCCGAGCTTGATTCAAAGTTCGAGTCTAGATCCACAAGGAGCATACAAGTAACACACGACGTCGAATTTGACACAGTTGAGTAACCTGAGGGCTGCATGATGATCCATTTCAACCGTTCATGTCTATGAGCACATTTCCGAGATCAAAATCAATGTCATCTTTCGTCGATGAGGGTCCTTGACCAGCAGTAGACTTCTCACGTACCAGTTGAAACATTGTGAAGGAGGCGAAGCAGCAGACGAAAAAAACAGCAACTGTAGTTGTGATGCGATGAGGTAGCCGTATCGACAATAAATGGCGCCGATCTGCAGATAGGAGATGCAGAAGGCGTCAGATACTCAGGGTAACGATTTTCGAGATTTTTTATCGGCAGGGACCAAAACCCCAAAGTCCGAAAGGGCACTGGGAGTAAAACCATCCGACCTTCGAATTCATTGACTTCCGCTGAGTTTGAATGAAGCAAACTCATACGTTCCTGGGGTTCAAGGTCATGATGACAACGAGGCTGATACTGCAGTACTGTGTTTTTCTCCCCAATCATTTACAGACGATGATACCGGTGGGTATTTCTCAAATCCGTCAAAGTCTCAAAAACAACCTCATTCTCAAACGTAATGATGATGGTTCCTGAAGTCACTGGGAGAACTCGCGCTGGACGATGCAGATGCCTCTTCGTGAAGTGTGATAGTTAAGGGTATCCTGCGCCCTCGTCATGTGAAGCAGCTCGTTGCTTGTCAGTTCCGATTCCACGCTCGGAAGGCCTTGGGACTGTGAGCTGGTTGAAATACCAACCAGTTGTTTGGCTCTAGCCGCGACGCGATCATCACGTCGTATGCATGCAGCAACTTGTGTTGAAATCATCATCTTCGTGCGCGGTAACCAGCTGCATATGAATTGGCACTAGGGGGCAAGGGCCATCTGAGCTTTGGTGACAAAACTTGTAGATTTTCCTTAGTCATCAGTTTTGGGGTTGTTTATGCTTCAGGTAATATTATGTATATATGTATACATGTGGAGAATCGTCGATGTAGGGGTGAGGAAAATATATGTGTTGAAAATTTGATCCTAGTCTTCCCAAGGCCACTTGGCAGTGATCGTCATCTCACGTCATCATCCCTTCACCAAGCCTTGCTGCATGACGTAGCCAATGACGTCTTCTGACGATTCGATTGCCAAAATTTCTGTAGTTCTCGCAATGCGCAAGAATTTGCTCTTCAGGAGGAGGAATTCGACTCGCAAAAAAGGCATATATACGATATTGCAGTGTAATGTAAATATGCTGATTCGATCAGAAATACTTTTATTTACACACATGTACCAGTTTTATATCAAAAATATACGGGATAACATGCATTATATCGACTTAACCGTCGATTGGTTTTTTTGATGCCTTTCGCAATTCCTGAAGCGCCGGTTTGGGCCCGCGTTTGACGTGGAGCGTACCAGCGTTTTGAATCAGTTCTGGGACTAAACTCGGTTTATAGTAGTTCTACACGATATCCACGTGGGATCCTTCCAAACTTACCTCGTCCTTGTGACATACTCGCACGAAACGTCCCTACTAAAGGCAATTTTTCTGAAATGAATCATGGCTTCGTCAGACTTGAGCGTTGTTGTACAAGACAGTCAGGGTGGTTACGTACCCCCTGGCGTTGGATCTAACGCTACGTATGCCCAGCTCAACCCCAGCAGCCCCAGCAGCGCGGGTGGTCAGCCCGAAAAGGTCCTGAGCAAGTCGTCGCGTCAGCTCAACTGGGCACAGCTCATCCTCTTGGGCGGTGCTACCCTTTTTTATCTGATCACATTGGGTGTACCGTGGTATGAGAGCAACGATGGTGATAGATATACTTGTTACTTCACCAAGACCGAGCGTAACGGTTCGAGTTACGAGCGTAGGGACTTACCCGGACTCACCGTCCTCTTTGCAAGCATCTTGCTCGTATTTAACTTCATGGTCGTGATCCACCACGCCATCTGGGCCATTGTGCGCATACGCCTTCCTCCAGCCCGCTACATGAAGGTACACATTTGCTACCTTGTATTGATGGTCCTCAGTTATCCAGTGCTGATTGCATGCTTCGTCTTGATTCGCATAATGATCAAGGAAGACTGCGACCGTGGAACTTCATCTGCGTACGTATCACCTCCATTCTCTTACTCTGGTCTTTGTTTTGCATTGCGACCCATTGCTTCTGTTGCATGTCCAGCCCTGAGCTCTATCCCTCACAAACACATAATCTTCTTCACTTGGCCACCATTTAGGGGTGCGGGAGTTGGTCTCTTCGGCACCGCTTTTGGCTTCACCTTGTTCGCGATCACCCTCGACATTGCAAACTTTGTCCGTATTCGCTCAGGTGAAGCATTTGAGCCCACGGGACCAACCATCGACAACCCACTTTAAGTTTCCGTGTCGACGACTCGGCACAGCTTTACATGTGTTACTCAGTCCGGCTTCGCTTTTCCGTCCTCACTTCCCGTATTTCGTTCGCCAACTTCATTCTGTTTCGCATCCTCCATTTCAGAATCCCAGCTATGGAGATTCGTTGAAAGGTTGATGCATGAATGGCTTACCCCTGTATCCTTCACCATAGTTACGATTCTCGATTAATTTTGCATTTCGTTATTCACTATCAAGGGCGATATCCGGTAGTCAAACAACAGCACCAACGTTCCACTTTTATTTCGTGTCTTTATTTCTGTCTTTATGGCTTTTTGTCTTCTTGCGCCGGCCTCTAGCACTGCTATTTTACGATTGTATTGGTGCACCCTGCTTCAGCCATGAGAATGCCCTTGCCGTTCATGTATATAGTCCCCAGGTTCTCTCGTCCCAGTCACGTGACATGGCGTTGCTATGCTGAATTGATGATGCTTCCCTCTCTGCCTCGCTGATCAGTGAACCCTTAACTGGCTGTGACCCAGTTAAGGTTTCTCGTTGTATATATTCCCACAAATGGCGCATTGAGGCGAAAGCACTGTTTGTACATAACCTTCCAATACAGCGCCCATTATCTATCCGCCGCACTCCTCATGCTTACCCAGTGATTAACGTAACTATTGCTCGTATGTTTACTACAAAGGCTTCGAAGGTGGGGGTCCTGCTCTTGGGTTATCTGTAGTGATGAGATCAAGATTGCGCCTAGAACTCGAGACGGGGGTGTCGAAGTCACAGATATAACGATGATGGTAGATCATTCACGATGGTCTTAGTGACCTCGTTGAACCATATCGGTTGTTACCGTATGGCAAAGTGCCATATGTGGTGGTTTCCAGCCGTATCAATATGTTCATTTTCCCAAGATGCGTGGTATAAGGCTGTATCCACAGTTGGCTCCATCTGGCATCATCGCCTGATCTCGCATGAACTAACATGAACGTGAGCCTGAATTTCTACGATGACGCACTTCAGACAAAGGTTACGGGGGCCATGCTGCACATGCTGCACGCAGAATGACCGGGACACATGCGTCCATTGCATGCTTGAGCTTGTCCCACTGCATGATTGCGTTGTTTGACATCTCTCTCACTCCCCTACGTGCACTACTGCTGTATGAATACGCCCAGAGATCCAATGACGTCGTACGATACCCACGTACCCCTGGCGTCTCAGGCCAATGCACCGAGCCCTTACGCGTCCTCAGTGCAGACTGAGACGCTATATCTTCCACCTGCACGTGCTGAGCCTTCCTCTGGAGATGTGGTTGAACTCGGCCGTGTGTCTGTGTCGGATAGTTGGACACGAGTCCTCGCCTGGCTTCAGCTCCTAAGCTTGGTTACCTCCGCTGCTCTGTTGTTCGCGTCAATGGGTCTAGCGTGGTACGAAGGCTATGACGGCCCCAATATATGGAGATGCTACTTCGTTAAGACCGAACTTAATGGCGAGCGCTATAAAAGCTGGTTCGAAGAACTCGGTCAACTGTATCTAGGCGTCTTGGTTGCTTTAACATGCCTAATGAGCATCTATAACTGTTCATGGGCCATCTCAAGGCTTCGCAATAGCGTAAACTCGTGGTATAAGAGCAATTGTAATCTTTTCGTGATTCTGTGTAGTTATCTTGTACTTATTGTATCCTTTGTGGTCACGCGCCTTTTGGTTCGAAGCAAGTGCCACTGGTCTCACTATCGCAGGTATGTTTAATCTTCCTTGATGCAGAGTACATCGTATGTAATGTTCGTATACTGATGCTTCAACGCAAACGCTCATCGAATCGGCTCGTCTTTATGTGCTCGTCTGTATTCAATTTTAGGCTGGTTGGAGATGACGTCTACATTGCTGCGTTTTCCTTTGGACTAATGGACATTACATTAGAGGTCATCTCTTTGTTTAGATACCCCGCCCGCTCCGGTATAGAGTCCCGCAGTGCGCTTGAGAGCCACCCCCTCTGATTATTCCTGCACACTAGTTCTTGATCAAGATCCCTTCTGACCTGAATCGATGCCGTGTGTGATTTTCATTTTGTAACATATTTGAATAGAGTAGATTTATGAACTCGATGCAAATTGTTCCTTGGCTGGACTCTGGCGCTTATGCCTCTTCCACTACCGCCACTGCTTCACTCGAGCGCTTGCGACACTTGGGCTGATGACGTTCGGTGACGTCTGATGCCGTCTGATGACGTAGACAAAATTTCTGCTGCAGAAAGATTCATCTTGCTCTGAAACCCAAATTAAAATCATGGAGGTTGCATCGCCAGAATGTAGAGGTCAGCTGCAAGGTCTTGCGGAGTTACTTAGCATTTACACTCCTAACAAGGGGCCCATCCTCCCAACAACATTATACACCCGGCACATCCCTGTAGCAGCAAGCCCGCACTACCTGAATCAATTCGCCACTCGATTCGTCCTCTATCGTGGCAAGTTCCTCACCACGATTTTGACAGCGCAGGACGTCCCACCTGCCTAGGATTCGCGCAGGCACACAAGCGGCAAGGCCACTATACCATTCTGCCTGTGTTCCTTTTCTTCGTCATCCTCCTCGTACAACCAAGCCAACCAAGGGCAGAAACGAAAATCCTTCGACGTCAAATGACGTCACTGGAATTGATCATCCCCATCGAGGGTCCTTCCCACGACACCACCCTGAGCGCCAATGAAGCTGGCGTAAATAGGTCCTCTCCGAGGGCTGACGGTCCTATGGAGGACACTGTCGCAATCGGTGATGCCTATCCTCCAACAACAGCTCCATCCGAGATCTCATCACTAAAAACATCTCAGCGAGCCAATGTCATTCTCCAAGTCCAACCGAAAAGTCAGCAGATCGCTCGTGCGGTCACTTGTGTCCAGCTTGGGGTCATTGTGACAGCAGCAATCCTGATATTTGTGTCGATATTCCTACCGTGGTATGAAGAGGCCGGAACCGAGGGCCGGTGTTCCTTTAGGAAGATCGAGCATCAAGCGGGGCTGCACCCTACTGAGAAGTTTTGGTTCTCTAAGGTTCGCGTAACTTTGCAATCGCTCTTGCTAGCAGTCTACTACGCGTTTTTAATTTTTCACGCTTCCACTGCGATAACCAGACTGCATACCTCACCCCGCAGCTTCGGCAAGCGTAATTATGGTTTGCTCATTTGTATGATCATCAGCTACGCAATCGTTCTAGCATGCTTCTACTCTGTCCGATACCTTATCCGTTGTCATTGCGGCGGTCTTGCTCTCGTGAGGTAAGTTGAGACTAGGGTTCACCTCATCAGGATGACAAGGAGTCGATCTGAGGGTTGGTATTATCGTCGTTTATGTGACTTGTCTCGTGAATGTTTCACGCCCCCGTATAGGCTATCAGGCGAGCGCCTGTTCTATACTGCCTTCATACTCTCTTTCTTTGGGATCTCTCTGGATATTTCGAGCTACAGCCACTATAAGTGGTTGGAGGGTTCAATGCCCGAACCCTAGAGTAATCGACTATTGACGACATAAGGAGCCTATTCCATCTTTGCTTCTAATTTGGAAGCCTTCGTACTATCTCCGGTCTCCTGCTCTTCGAACAAAGTTGTATTGTCCACCGCAAATCTATCCACGAATGCTTGATCAATGTTTAATCTTCGGGTCTCCTTCACCCAAGTTGCCCATTCTGAAACCAAAGGAGCTTGAAATACAAAAACTCTTTCAGACTCACATATACCGAATCTCCTGACATGATATGATGGTGTGTACGTGTCGAAGGCCCTAGTACGCATGTCTTTCAGCTATGTTAATGTCCGACAAAGTCAGGATACCTCACGTAAACCCTGGAATCGATGCATTCGTGATTGCTAGGTGTGATATGGTCGATAAAATGCATCTCCGCAGCGGTAAATGCCAACCCTGGCTCGGCTCTATCATTTCACCACAGGTTCCAGAGATTCGTCATCTTGCTTTGGGATCACGTCATTGGCGTCATTTTTCTATTCTCGAGACTCAATTTTGACACCAGTTGTACAACCTTCCGAATGAATTGAGGAAGTGTGTAGATACGGACATATATGCGGTGAGCCTTCGCGACTGAGTATGGTCTTGCTGCCGATGGCATTCAGTACATGAGGGAAGCGCTGTATATGCGTATTATGGGCCTATCTTGGCCACCAAGATTCAAGCTGGACGTTGAATTTGAGCATCTTTTGCAGTCTATGCGGAGATCTCCGCAGTCCGACCGTATATAACACACATCACGCAAACGTTCTTTGGCTAACACATTGCTATCACGCGGTATTTTCCTCCTCGCTTGCAGATCTCGTGAATAACCCAAGCCTCGCATCAACTACATCAATCATGGCACAAAATCGCACTGAGCTCCATTTGCAACAGAACGGCGCCGCTCCGTCCATTGAATTGCCCGGAGGGCTCGTTTCTCTTATGCCTGACAGCCCGTGTAACCCAGGGGCCGAGGCCGAACCAGTATCCATTAGGAACTCGCGTCTACTCAGCTGGGCCCAGCTCGGCTGCACGCTTCTCTCAGGCCTGCTCCTAGTGATCACGATGAACTTGCCCTGGAGTGAGGATTACGACAACCTCAACCACTACGTATGCTCCTTCACCCATGCTACGAAGAATGGTGAGAAGTATTCTCGCGGAGACGGAGCTGGTCTCAACGATCTGGTTGTGTTCGTCTTGATGCTTTTTCAGTGGCTGGTCTTGCTTCACCATACCATTTGGGCCATCGTTAGACTTCGTCGAGCTCCCAGCAAGTTTGCCAACGTGGGATATGGCTACCTTGTCCTGATGGTCCTCAGCTATGCCGTACTCATCCCTACATTCTACCTGGTGCGAGAGTGTGTGCACGATGATTGCACTCATGGATCGACCAGAAGGTACCTCGCGAACTTAGCGTTTTCCTTCGTTTACGCGATCGGCCGAGTGTGACGCACTGCTTTTCTAGCGTCTACCGCCACAGGGTGCTCACACACCCCCTATCGAACCCGAAATGTGCCTCTAGACTGTCCGGCGATAATTTGTACATTGCCTCTTTTGTGTTTGCCTTGCTTGGAGTCACCTGTGACATCGCAAGTTTCATTCGCTATCGTTCCGGCGCGGCTTACATGCTTCCAGCTGGCGAACGAGTGAGCCATCCTGGTGTCAATCTTTAAGTCTGGCTTCCTCGCTTCCTCCACAGCATGCTTCAATGTCCTACTCCGTTCAGAGAGTAGCATCACCAAGTGATATTTATTGTATAGTATTGTATAGTTAGCTCCTCCCCGTGGATTCCAGCACCTGCACACTAGTTCAATCATGTATATAGCGCAACTAATTGTTTATTTACTACCCTTCACAACTCCAGCTGGCATCACTTAACTAAGTTTTAGAGCCCCCTTGTGTATTACATTGACGTTTATCGAAAGATCAGGACCCTGTACATATCCATTGGCTTCCATTCTTGTCCTCGATCGACATCAATGAACGCTTTCCATACAACACGCCATATTGCGCTCCGTAGCAAGATGTCTCATGCATCGCCTCTCTTGGAGCTGTCGGTTTCGGTCGCTATCGCGTCTAGAGGACCACAGTCACAAAGAGGCTTTCATCAAACGTAGGGTCCGAGTGTATATCTTGCACTGCGGTGCACGCCTACCGGGAGGCAGGCATGTATCGCAGCACACGCACGAGAACGGCTCCCCGAAACCCAGCCCCAGCACCAGCCCAGTCTGGCCACAAAAAGTTAAACCTGGTCAGGAGGAGGCGGGAGTGGAGGAATTAAACACAACTCGGGTGTATGGTTATCTCATGATCGGATGCGTGATGCCGCATGATAAATGTATGCAACTGCAATACCACTTAGGAAACATCGTTAGGTTAATTATACTCTCGATTTTAAGTCATTATCCTTCGGAAACGCCTCTATCTTGTGTAACGTGTTCTCCTCTCGTGCCACATACCCCATTTCTTCGGCTTCATTTCTGAGTGATGCAGCACGCGGACCGCCATAAATCGTAGGCATCCTAACACTCCAGCAGATAATCTCTCACATCCTACTGCACGGTGCGCTCACAACCCCTTCTTGTAGGCAGTTTCGAGTCGCGTTCGTGAAATTCCACTTCACTGAGGCTGAGGACGAAACCCCTTGCGGCATTCCATGAGTAGCGGAGCGCTGGACGTCGGCAGATCCGTGCTTGCGCAGAATCCGCCTGCAGGTGCCTCGCTTGCGACACCCGAATCTGCTCCAATGAGATCTCATCCTTCCGGTCCGGCTGCAGCAGCCCTCGGCGGCTCACAGATCGAAGAAACGAAGGAACAGGTCCCGCGCTCTCCTACGACAGGGGAGGAGGGTGATCACTCGAACAAACCGATTTGGGTGTTTGGATACGGCTCTTTGATTTGGCGACCCGATTTCAAGTACATTGCTCGGCGTCCATGCTACGTTCGGGGATGGAAACGGCGCTTTTACCAGGGCAGTACGGACCATCGAGGCGTTCCAGGGAAGCCTGGTCGAGTGGTCACGCTGCTGCGTGCAGACGCACCCGCATGCGCCAAGGAGCCTCACGACTGCCCTCCACCGGTAGTACGAAGGAGGAAGGTCAATCCTGATGACGCCGGAGATGCTCTTCGACTCGATGTTAATCAGAATTCAGACTCAGAAACGGAGTCGGAAAACAGCTCAGAGGAGGACGACAGTGTCGAAGGGATTGGCGATGAGGACAAGCTATTTGGATCTTCCATTAGCCCTCAGCTAGCTTCATCGCTGAGTAGTCATTGTGGATCTCCCACTAGGCCTCTAAACCTACAGGGTCCCTCCACACCACCTGCGTCTTTTATTGCGAAACAACCCTTTGCTCGCGCAGGACCACCTCCTCTGGATTCGCCACCTCAGACTTCAGTTGACCCTGGCGCTGCGAGTCCATCGAGCTCACGCGATTTATTTGGGCGGACTCCGCTCCGATTTGGTAACGAATATGAACAGCAATGCATGGCCCAACTGAACCTGGCTGCTGAAGGAGCAGGTGGTGATTCAGAGCGATGGGCTACTTCATCTATTCGTTCTGATCGGTCAAATTCCATCAGATCAGTACAGGGAGCGAAGGGCTGTCCCATTGCAGAGTCATGCGTCACGTATGGCGTGGCATACTTGATCGACCCCGAAGACAAAGAGGCCGTCCTGACTTACCTCGATCATCGAGAAAAGAATGGGTACGAGTGCGTCATGGTTGAGGTTCACTTTTGCGAGACAAGGAAGAAGAGAAAACAGCGCAATCGGTTATCATCGCACGCGGCATCATCCTCGCGCTCCTTGCCACAGCCGTTCCATACTGGGTCATCGACCCCGGCAATCCCGCCTCTCGCATCGTTGGGACTTGCGACTCCCGCCGGGTTAACAGCCTCCGCGGTGAGTCATACCGTCCAGCCAGAGCAGCAGCGCGCCCTCACTCTCAAAACGTCTTCTTCTGCAGCTTGCCTTCGCCTGCCTCCCCCTCCCAGGCTCTCATCTAATAGCAACATTGCCGCGCATGCTCGAGGAGTATCAACCTCTCTTATGAAACGCCAGGGCTCAATTCAGGACAGCCCCTTGCGACAGTCTTCCAAGCATCCAGAGGACGACAGCGATATAGAAGATGACTTTGGACTCGACGAAGTAGATGCTGGTGTTGACGACTCACCCGAAATGAAGAGTCGTCACACTGGTGAGAGCGGCAACAGTGTCCGTCATCGTGTGCAGCTCACGCAGCCAAACCTGGGATCTCAGCTTACCAGCTCGCAGCAGCTCCTGTCACAAATCGTAGCGACGACAACTGATCCTGGAGCGAACTCGCCACGTATCTCTCCACTCGACGATGAGGATAGTGATGGAGACGCTGGCAGCAACAGCAATCGTCGCCGGAAGGTGCAAGTTGCGACGCCCAGTTCGTCCTCTCTCGGCAGCAAATCCAGCACTCAATTGAGCCGCTGCAGCTCGAACAGCCGTCTGATGGAGCTGTCTGGTGATGTAGATGGCGAAGTGGAGTACGAACTTCACGACTTGGGTGAGTCAACGACGGCAGTGTGCTGGCTTGCAAGCGAGGATAACGAGGAGTATCTTGGACCTGCCCCTCTCGAAGAGATCGCTCGGCAGATCGCGACTGCGAAAGGAATGAGTGGCCCGAACTAGTACGTACCGCGTCTAACCCATCTTTGTCGGCTTTGTTTCTTGACCTCGTTTCATGCTTGCTCACCTCACAGCTGAACTGAGCCACATCCGGACTTATCAATCTGCATTCTTGTTCTCCTTTCCGACTCCTCTAGCCAATACCTTTTCAACCTCTCGAAGGCGCTACGAGCCATGGGAGCACCCGATACGCATGTAGATACGCTGACACGAATGGTTCGTGAGGTGATGTTTGACATGAATCATGAAGACATTTTAGAATAGGGCATCTGAGGCCAGTCTGTTGGCAATGAATGGGTTAGCACTAGTCCCGTTTAGGGGTCTTTGTTATGTTTCCCGACTCTATTACGTTTTGTTATCACATCTTTTTGTACATAACTCATTGATCTAGTGGCTTTGGGGCTCCCGAGGGTTGATTGGATGCAAGGCTGGTTGGAATGGCCACACAGCACGTCTCTCATCCACTCCAGTCTCGTATATCTACGCTCTAGTAGTGACTGCGTCGCGTATAGCAGTGTTCATAAACACCACCAAGGTGCAATCTAGACGTGTTAAGGAGTGCTATTTGTTATTCTTTTGTCAGTATGTTCGTGTTGTGAGCACGCATGACTCGTAGGTTGTATATCCTCAAAGACGTCATTGTGAGATGAGTTCCAAAAATTACACGAAAATCATCAAGTCGAAAATTAACCTGATGCGGCTAAACACACCCTTCTCGCACCCTCCCTCGCGCTTTTTGTGACAGAGACAAGATTTTTTGCATGGCTTGAGCATCCAAATTGTTGGATTTTGTTCGCCGATATCTCAGCATGGGTGGAGCACAGTCCAGTTTTGATTACGAAGCGCAACTTCTTAACGATCACTCTGAACTTCAGTCCGTCGAGGTACGTCATATTGTAATGTCTTGACCATCAAATATGGGTCCAAATTGAATACTTAACGTTTCAGAATCTTTTCATGTATCCGCTTTTCACACCCGGAAGCCGACTTCTCGTCAGTGTTATGCGCGATTTGGGACGCCATTGCCATGTGTGTGTGTTGCTGCACCGTTTGATGCCAACTTTGCGCTCAACCACCGGCTGCTAAGCCCACAAGTTGCCTCCAAATATGCCACGTGGCCGCAAGATTCCAACCTACTCCGCGAGGCATTTTGCGTGGCTCTGTAGCCACGCGCCGATGCATATGCAGTCGTGGCATTTATTTCCGCAAGCTTACAGTGGGATCTTGCTGTCCTGCGTGGTCTTACGCCCCGCCCACGGCGCCGCTGCGGAGGATAATTGAACAAATCTCCCTCTCGCTGACATATCTGCGAATTAGCGCCACCGCGCAGAGCTTGATTCCGTCACGCACACACACATTTGGGCGAACTTTTTACGTGCGCTGACTCTCGTAGCACAGTTTGGTGCAGATGCACACGCAGCGGCGGCGGAGAGCAACACTCCAGGCGCGCAACGAGCATAAGTGAGGCATTTGGGGCGGTTTTAGCCGGATGAGTCTAGACCTTAACGATTAGCAACACGAACCCACGCACTCACACGCGCACGCACTCATCCATTCACTCACTCACTTTTTTCATGCGTTCATCCCTACACTATGAACTTCTAGTTTAAATGCACCGAGGAGAAGGGTTACAGCGTGGCTCGCCAGGCCAAGCAAACCGCTGAGCAAGGTTTCCCTCTCACGGTAGCGAACCTGAACGACCCAGAACACCCCGCGGCAACCCTCTGGGACTGCTTCCAGATGGGCAAGTCCTATGGTCCCAATAATGAGTTCTTGGGTACGCGTACTTGGCGCGTCAGCGAGACGACGGTCACTGGTGAGGACGGGAAGACCGAAACCAAGCGATCCTACGTTACTCGAGCGGATGGCTCTGAGGACCGCTTCGACTACGTCTGGGATACTTACGCCGAAGTCGAAGAGGTTGCCATCAACATTGGTCGTGCATTGGTCAAGCTTGGCATTCCCACCAAGGCTAACGTTGGTATTTTCTCCGTGAACCGATCTGAGTGGCTCATGGTTTCGCTCGGTTTGTACACGCAAGCCATGCGTGCTGTGCCCTTGTACGCCACCCTGGGTCCCGATGCTGTGGAGTACATTATCGGCCACGCTGAGACTCCCGTTGTGTTCGTTTCTGCGGAGAACCTCAAGTCCATCAAGAAGGTTGCAGCCAAGGTTGCCAACGTTCTGAAGCACGTCGTAGTCTTCGACCCCATCTTCGATGGTCGCTATGGTAACGTGCTTAACACTGTGAAGGACGAGGATGTTGAGTTCTTCCAGAAGCTCGGCATCACCTTGACCGGTCTCACTGCACTCATCAAGAGTGGCGCAGCTTCCACCGACGTCGCTCTCACCCTTCCCACTCGTGATGATCTCGCGTTCATTATGTACACCTCTGGCACTACTGGTGTCCCCAAGGGTGCGTTGATTACCCATGGCAACGTTGTGTCCGTGGCAGCCGCTATTCGTCTGATCTTCCAGATCGATGTCGGTGATGTCCACTTCTCGTTCTTGCCTCTTGCTCACATCTTCGAGACCTCAGCTCAGGCCTACATTTGGACTTGCGGTGGTAAGGTTGCCTTCTTCCAGGGTGATGCTCGCCGACTTGTCGATGATGTTCGTGCTTGCCGTCCTTCGGTCTTCTGCGGTGTCCCTCGTGTCTTCAGCCGCTTCTACCAGAACTTCTGGGAAGGTGTTAACGACCGCAACTGCCTTGCCCGCTGGTTCATTCGCCGCCAGTACGAGCTTCAATGCTACAACTTGCGTAACAACCTCCCTCTCGACCCCGGTGCCGATGAGAAGGTCTTCAAGGTCGTTCGTGCCAAGATTGGCTTCGACCGCATCAAGCTCCTGATTACGGGTGCTGCCCCATGCCCTCCGTACATTGTTGAGTTCATGCGCGTCCTCACCAACGCTTACTTCACTCAGGGTTACGGTATGACTGAGGCCGCTGCAGGTACTGCTGTCAGCCTTAAGCCCGATAACAACTGCGGTACCGTCGGCCCGCCGCTCCCATGCAACGTGATCCGCCTGCAGGACATCCCAGAGATGAACTACACGGCCGCTGACGTCAACCCCCGCGGTGAGATTCACCTCCACGGTCCTAACGTCTTCATGGGCTACTACAAGAACGAGGAGGCTACCAACGAGGCACTTTACACCGACTCCGATGGTCGCAAGTGGCTTCGTACTGGTGACGTTGGTCGATGGAACCCCAACGGTACTCTCTCGGTCATTGACCGCAAGAAGAACATTATCAAGCTTCAGCAGGGTGAGTACGTCGCTGTTGAGAACATTGAGGACATCTATAGCCGCTCCCCCGCAGTCGGCCAGATCTGGTGCTACGGTAACTCCTACAAGACTATGCTTGTGGGTGTGCTTGTGCCTAACCTCAAGCCTCTCTACGAGTTCGCTCAGTCGAAGGGCTTCATCACCTCTTCTGACCCTGCTCTTGAGGTGGGTAGCTATTCTGAGGCCTTCCGAGCGCTTTACAAGCGCCTGGTTACTGATCCCAAGACCGCTCCTGCTATCTATGAGTGGCTCGCGGGTGAGCTCAAGGCAAATCAGACTGGTTTGCACGGCTTCCAGCAGATCAAGAAGTTCTACATTGAGCCTGAAATCGACTCAATGGGTCTCGGCTTCAATGAAGCCAACGACTGCTTGACACCTACCCTCAAGAAGCGTCGCAAGCAGCTCACAGAGCGTTACCTTGATCAGCTCAAGCGCATGTATGCCGAGCTTAACGAGCCTGAAGCACCTGGTGACAAATGGTAAAGGTCAAGAAAGATGGACTGGCATTTATTACGACCTTGCTGCTCTTTCCGTGGGTCGTAGGTAGTTATGATCCTACACTACTTATTTTAATGATGAAGATTAGCCGAGTACCCCTAATAACCCCGCTCAACGCGAAGTGACTGACCCATTCTCGGTCGCTCGTATCATCATCATTTATATGAGTCTACTACATTTGATTCGCCTTCTCAGCACGACTAATTGACTTCATCCTCCCGATTGGTCCCTCAACGGGGCACTTGATCGATTCACTCACCTAGCCCACCATAACGGCACACGCTCGTTTCCACGTTATTGTTCCTACCGCGCTTGAAGCATCTTTCGTTGCTTTGACCAACCAGAGTTCCCAATCGCTTCTCATTCCTATTTGCTAACCCCGTCATGAGCCGCGAAGCCAGCATCGAAGCCCTACTGGCACTATGTGTCGAGAAGCTGCTCCCGCTCATTCCACCAGTTCCAGAGCGACACACCGTCTGTGGACTGCCGTGAGAGGGTGGCCAGGGTCAGGGCCGACGCGCGATACAATGTTTATTCGCAACTACTCATTGTCTCATAACCACTACCACTACATCGCCATAACCATCGCGAACGACTACTTTATCAGCCCGCGTATAGCTAACATGTAATCAGCACTGCTTCGTTCGCCTTCGGATTCGGATTCACGGGTTAAGAGTCTGGAGAACTGGTTGGATTCGCTTCTCAGCCATTTCTTCGTCCATCTTCGGATCTGTTCCGTATGGTTTCTGCTCATAAAGTCTGGGTCAATGTGTTAACACTGTGTATTAGAAACGACTTATCTTAAGTTGCAGCTTGTGTGAGCGATAACCGAGTCCCGAGTCACACGAGCCAGTCATCCGGAGCCTCGACACATCAAGATTTTTGATGTGTTACACAGCTCCGAGACATTAAAATTGTGGTATAGCCGGAGCGATCGCTGCATAACACAACTTGCATTGCATTGCAAATGTATCATGCAGACGTTACATTATATCCTCGTCTGCGTGCTCGCCCTCGCGCTCTCCCTAGCCGTGGTCAAACCCGTCCATGCCCATTCGGAGCCGCTGAAGCTTTTGTCCAGTGCGCCTGACTTGGTGTCCACGCTGACTCAGGTCCGCGTCCTGGGGGTAAACACGTTGCGAGATGAGGAAAGTACCCTCACCCTCTCCGATGAGCAGCTCCTGCGGAAAGTGCCGAATGCACACCTCTTGTCCAAGGACAGCCTTTTCATTCCACCTCAGTCGCTTGAGCTAGAGCTGGAACTGCCAACATCGGACAGCGCAGATAGGCAATCTGAGCGATATATCGCACGACTTTTCCGCAACGATCGCACTACCGGTGCTAGCTGGAAAGTACGTATCTCTCGTCTGTTGGCTGACGTTCTTGAGTCGGCGGTTTCTTGGTCGTCACCTAACTCTGACAAATGGTAGATCATCCTTACACTCATATGATGCTGCAAATTGCGTGCTTTCTGTGCTCTGACTCTTTCACTTTATAGAGCCAAGTCGTAACCACCTCCTCTACTGGAGATGAGACCGTGCGGGTTCAGACCCGATTTCGACGACGGATTCTCTCAGAGCAATGTCACTATCGAGGGACAATAGTGGGAGAAGAATCAGACAAACCTACTGGAACAATCGCAGCATCGCTATGCGATGGCGAGCTACATGCCGCCATTTACCGAGGCAAGGATGTGTTCCGAATCCATCCTCAGCAAACAATCGAGACCTCTCTCCGTGATCGTATCCAAGATTCCTCGACGCATTCCGCCTTCCCTTTCGAGATTGAGGCACGTCGCCACGTGTGGAGACAACTGTCAACTCCGGTATATCTTCACGCTCATCCTGCTCATGTCTTAGGAGGTGCTTCTGGCTTGGCAATGAATCACGATCGCTCAATTTATCCCTTGAGTCTGTCTAGCATTCAGCCCAGCCAGATCTCTCATGGACGTGACCGGCCTTGGGCTGCAGGATCATATCTTTCTCTGAAGCCTGCTACCACCGCCCAACCTTCAGCGTTGCAAGGGGTCTTGCAGTCACATACTGATGCTCTCAAGCGATCCAGACAGATAAAACGCCGTTTTGCCGTTGCTTCTCAGTCCAAACCGCTCACTCTCGATCGCCACGTTGTGAGCAGGATGGGAAATATCTCTGAAGTACAGCGCCTCTATGGCCTGCTCGACCAAGACGAGAGCTCCCATAGCTTTTGCGGCACACGCGCAATAGAGCCAGGCATCGGGTTTCACATGCACTCCACGGCAGGTTCGTCGAACTTGAGTCCGATGGACATGATATCAGAAAAAGTATTCGAAGTTCACCTCGTATCCGATTATGCGCGTTATCGCCAATTCTACAGCGTTACTATGACCGAGCGTGCCGCCGCTCGAATGATAAATATTGTTGATATGCTGTACAATATTGGCAACTTCAGCCCTCCATTGAGAGTTGCGTTGGTGGGGCAAACCACCTTCACAAGCGTCGACCCTATCAAGATCGAGGAAAGGACCAATCCTAACACCATATGCCCGATCTTTAATACCTATGCTAGCAATGTCGGCATTCACACATCAGGCGATGTGCGCCTCCTCCTCACCGGCAGTGTTCTCCCAAGAAACATTCTTGGACTGGCGTTGACCTCCACTGCCTGCACTCAGAGTGGATGCGCGGTCATTGAGGCGGTTTATTCCATGTCGGACGCTTTCGTAGCGAGCGTAGTGGCCCACGAATTGGGCCATACCCTGGGTATGAACCACGACGATGACCCTGATATTGGGACGGTCATAGATGCGAACGGGCAGAGCATCGTTTGTCCTCACTCCGGAACTATTATGCAATCAAGTGCATCAAATGCGGTTCGAGATTGGTCAGACTGCTCGCGGGCATTTTATTACCACTTCTTGAACGGCAACTCAGCAAGACAGGCTTGCCTTTCGGACTTTGATGCTTCCCAAGCCTGGCGAGAAGACGGTAGTGTGTGTGGAAATGGTGAACTCGAGCCTGGTGAAGCATGCGATTGTGGCAATACGGACTCATGTGATAGTATAGACAGCTGCTGTGATGCATCTACTTGCCAACTCAAGTCAGGCTATGAATGTAGTTCGCAAGGCGCTTGCTGCTCATCAGACTGCAAAGTGATCGCGGCCTCCGCGAATAAGGTGTGTCGTGAGCGCGCTCATGCGACATGCGACCGGGTCGAGGTCTGTGACGGATTTTCCGGAGAATGTCCACGCGATCGGTATGCAGATGCTGGTACATCCTGCCAAACAACGATTGAAGTCGAAGGCACTCCCCACAACTTCGCAGGCAAGTGTTATCGAGGTCATTGCAAATCATTTGCATCCTTGTGTCCGGTGAATGGACCAGGAACGCAAACTTGTGATGAGGCAGCGCACTCTGCAGCTACTGGCGAACCTCCGCTTAGTGGAGATGCACTTTGCCAGAGCATTCGATGTACCACAAGCTCCACTGCTCCACAGTGCGAAGAGCTCGTGGATCCGATCACAAGTGAAACCCTCCTTCCACCCGATGGGGTGTCGTGTGGAGATGGTATGCAGTGCGTGTTAGCAAAATGCATGTCCTCAGCTCAGTTGAATTTCCATGGCAATGTCTTGCCTGGCCACGAGGTTGAGGGATGGAATATCTTGTACTTCATCATTATTGGTGCCATTATTGTGCTTATTTTTGTAGCAATGGGTCTGTTCCGCCGATATGCCAAGAGATACAGACAGAGCTCCGAACTTGCAGCTGCTATGGCACAAGAGAATGCCTCGAATGGTCGTGATGGTTCCTCACCTCCCACATATCGCCTGGATGATCTTGCACAGATCCGTCAAAACCGAGAGCGCCTCCAGCAGTCGCAGTCGGCACACAGAGTCAACCAAAATGAACTTAGTGAGGAAGAACAACTTGCCATCGCTTTGTCCGTCTCGGAGGAGCTTGAGCGACAGCGCCAAGCTCGCCTGCGAGCCGCCCAAAGCCAATCTGAATCTTCCCTTGACAATGGCTCGCAATCTCGCACACAAGTAGCGAGTGGGTCGTCTGTAGATGGCGTTCAGGTCGAGTTTCCCCAGCTCAACCCCGATGAAATTGCAGTAGAAGTGCGCCCTCAGCCAGCTGCTCGTGAGGGAGCCGATGATGTTGCCACAAGCAACGGAACAGAGGCGGATCTTGATGCTGATTATGCACTAGCGGTCCAGCTATCAATGCAAGAGGAGCTCTCGGGTGAGCCAAACCACAACTATCCTCGAGGGGGCTCATTAAGCAGAACTGCCCTGCACAACGCAAGACGGGCAGAGGAACTTGCCTCTACCTCTGGTAGCTCAGCTACTGTGGATCGAGAAGCGCGTCGAAACTATATAGCCGCTCGCCTTCGGGAGGCCCGAAACAACCAGTAACCGGAGGGCATTCAAATCTTCCAGCGACGTGGCCCAGCGACCTTCGAGCCGAGCTTGATTCTTGATTGTTTCCTTGCCTCGGTATTTCTCTGTTGCTTTCAGTTTATTCTCATTATCCTTTGAGGCCAATCCTTGTATGTTTCGGTTGGTGCATTGATTCTTCTCCACACTGGGCTTTCTCCAAGCTCTTAATCTTTATCCATTTATGTATAGGAGTTGTGAGACCTTCTGCTACATAGTCTTGAAGCAACCCCTAACCCCCACTCACTCTAATCGTAGAGTTGTATATATAACCATTGCGACCCATTGCAGTTAGCTTTAGAAGCTGAGTGTTAATACACGGATAAATTCTTGACTGAATTTCCAGTTACTTCTGCGTAACATGTCTCTCACTTCGGCTCACATGACCTACGGATTTGTGCGACTGGAGGCCTTTATCTATGTACGAACGGTGATCGCATCCTCTGACTGGAGCGCTGTGATTACAAACGAGGTGATTGTGGCTGTGAGCCCCCTCCATTGGTCGCGTCAGAAATCGATTTGGAAGACCCAAGGAGTCTGCTCGATGAAATAACGGTTGGTGTGAGATCTTGTGCAGGAAACCGACGTGGTGCCGGAACAGCAGTCGTTGGTATCCGGAAGTTGTCGTTTAGGCTTTGTGTACTACGTCGACCAAGCGCAGGTGTGGTCGATGACATTTGCGGATTTGGCCCCGGTGCCTGAGGCACCTGCCCTTTTGTCATCGCCAGTGCCGGTGCTTCGCTGTCCAGCCCGCCAGCGGCAGAGATTGCTTGCGCAGCAGCGGCTGCTGCCAAAGCCGTCCGCGTAGAAACGGCGCTGCCACTGGCAGGTCCGTCGAGGTAGGATAAGTGGAATCTCCGGTCACGAGCGCGCGAAGGTGGCGCAAAGATGACGCGAGTATTGCCACGACCTTTGTAAACGTGACCATCATTGCCATAGACTGACATTTCCCTGCCTCGCTCGACTACCATAAGGCTACGAGATGCCAATTGACTTTGGAATGAATCTGCTGGAATAGAGCTTGCCGAAGAAGATTGGTTGGAGGAACCTGAGCTTCCTAGTGGAGGTGTGGTATGTGTCGGAAGGGCCGTTGAATTCGAAGCTTCCATATCAACCGGGACGGTCCTCGGTCTTACCTGTTCAAGCTTTGCTGCTAGCTCCCGAGCCGCAACCTCGGCTTCGGGTAAGACAGTTGCATCCGGTGTCTGTATCACCCTCGAGGAGCTGGCAATTTCATCTGCTAAAGCTCTTTGTTCTGAGTCCAATGCGCGGTGCAGATTGGCACGTGCTGACAAACTCGTTTCTGCCTGACGCATTGTGGATTCGAGAGCCGCGATCGCATTTGCATCACGAATGGCTGATTCCACGGCCAATCCCGGAGATTCCCCTCCCGCAGCGGCTTGAATGGCCCGTTGATGTGCGTCCAATTGAGCTTTCAGTCCATGCAGATTGGCAGAAGACGAAGCGCTGTGTGGAAGTTCTGAGGTGCCATTATCTCCCGAGGTTATGGAGCGTTGCGAGGTCTGCTGAAGTTGCAGCAGTCGGGTGTGAAGGTGAAGTTGAGATTCGGGGCCCAACATGCCTGCAGCAGGTTGATCACAAGCAAGGCAGCGATATTGTACTTTGGCAGCGGCAGCCAGTGCTTCTCCATCTAAACCTTCAGGAATCGCGCCTCGGAAGCCTCCCACAGCTGCGGCACCACCAAGGCCTCGTGCAGAGCCAATCAAGTACAGAACATCGCGCTCGAAGTCTGCCAGTTGCTTCGATAATGACGCCCGCGTTTTCTTACCCATGGCTTCAACGCGCTGCAGGCAGTTCGCAATGCCACTCTGCACCTGTGTGCGTTGCTCGGCAAGGGCTCGCATATTCCGTTCCTCAACACCGCCCGCAAACTTACGAATCGATGCAGCTTCTCGTGCAAGGTCATCTAATCGTTGATTGACTTGCTTAAGAGCGTGCTGCATATCGTGACTCATTGCAGGAGGCGCCGACACCACTGTCATGGGACGTGGCGACTGAGCACTCGCATTGTTTGCGGCGGCCGTGCCGGTTGCATCTGGTAGTGCATGTCCACTGCTGGCCATCTGATACATTCTCAGTTGCAGAGCGGACACACCACCATGGGCACGTTCCGCCTGCTCTTGGGCCTTCGCAACTTGGAGTTGTAATTTGCTTAGGAGAGATTCGAGCTGTAATGCCTTCTCCGTATGCGTCTTATCGACTTGGCTGATGGATTCCTTCACTTCCTCAATCTCTCCCCTTGCGTCCGTGATGGAACGGTTCGTTGCGTTTACACGTTGAATTTGTTGCTGAAGCTCTCGCTGGATATCAGCAGCATTATCCTGGAGGGTGACGATTGCGTCTGAATTGGAACTACTGGTGCGCTCTACCTCATCGATTCTCTGCGCCAGGATCGTAAAATCGTGAATCGAGGCGTCAATACGGTCATGAAGGGGTGCGAGCCTTTCGGAAATCGCTCCTGAAACTACCTGATCGATGGATTCCTGCACAAACGCAGCCACATCACGCTTCGTGGGGTGTTTGTTGGAGCGTGACCATGCTACAACGCTATTGCCACTGACAATGGAATCTGAAGGATCAGGGTCCGTTTCTCCGGCCGCGAGAGCCTGAATCTGATCCAGGCGCTGTTTGTTGTCATTGACCAAAGATTGTAGAGAGCCCAATTCAGCGCGGGTCTGTCCCACGCGTGCAAGAGCAGCGGCACCCTGTTCAGCAAGCTGGGCAACCGTGTTGAGCTTCGACCTTAGTTGCTCTCGCTCCTGTACGGACTCTCTAAAGGCAGTTTCGAGCTTTGCAATTCGTGCCTCCAACTCAGCCTGGCCACGTTGTAGTGATGAGGGTGAAGATGGTAGCGAGCCAGAGGCTTGTCCTGGAGGTACAGAGCCCGCTCCTACAGGGGACTTAACTTGATCACCAGGCACAAACGTGTACGAATAGACTCGCCCGTGACTGCCCCCATCTTTCGACAGATCACCAACAGATAGATCCAAATCACCTGGCCCCCTGCTTCGAGGAGTTGCTAAGCTGGACGACCCCCGCCTACTCTCCGCGTCTCCGTCGCCAGATGCATAGGTTTCGTTAGCCCCAGCATGGTCCAATGCCTCAATCTTTGTAAGAGCACTGTTTAGACCATCTTCAACTTTGGCGAGCTTGGTCTCCATTTGTTGTCTTAATACGCCCAGCTCCAGGTCATGCTGCGTCTGGCCACTTCGCACTTGCTTCACACTGAGTTGGAGTTCTGTAATGTCTTTACGCAGAGCCTCGTGCGCCTGCTCCGACTTCAGCTGAGCCTGCCTCGAGGCCTCTTCCTGGGCCTGCAACCGTGCTAGGATATCTCGCAGGATGGCACTCAGCTTATTATGGTCATAGGTCACGGTGACCTTCATCAAGTTGGCGAGACTTGCCACACTGAAAGACGCGTCGTCTTCCCGCAGCATGTGATCCACATGTTGCTGATCCGCTGCTGATAGTCTATGTCCATCCAGGACAATGGTGCTTGCGTTCGATTCATGCCACTGGTCACCTGGACCTGGGCTTTCATCGCGCAGCTCGATAGCGCTCATGCTGAGAATGAGTCTGTTAGCGCCTCAGGAATACCAACCTCGATCACTTACGCGCAAGCGAAGCGAATACGCTCACCAGCACGAGTTACGGTAACGTGCGAAGAGTCTCGTTCTGGGTTGAAGCCACTTTGAGTGTCTTGCAGAGTGCTGGGGGGTCTCACGGGTCTATGCTAGTTCAGATAGATCTCTAGTGCTGTCTGGTATCTTTTCCAGCCCTTTGCGTTCTTTATCTCGCGAGATCCACAACCTTTTCTGTTATTATGCTACCAGCCGTTATTCTCCGCTCCGAGAGCCACAGGCGGGTGGATGAGGTCAGATCCTCATCCACCCGGGTGCGGTGACACAGAGGCGGAAGATGGAGCATCGTATCCAGACTTTTCGCTTCGCGGATTCGTGCGTGTCGTGAGAGGTGCATTCTTATCTACCGCGTGGTTGCGTGTGGAACTGCTAGCGATTTTTGCTCACGGAGTATTTACCCAGATCTTTCCGGATCCTTTGAGAAATCGGCCCCATTTTTACTTCGCCTGGCTTTACGGCGAACTGAAATGTGAAATGTGGGATATGAGCACATGTGATACGACTTTGTCCCAAACCTGAATTCATTTGCATATTCCTTTCTACCTCCTTCTCTAGGCCAGACCGCGTCCCTCGGCACTCCACGTCTAGCCGCTGGATTCTAGACGCAAAAAGCCAAACAAGGGCCCAGTTGTCTGACGTGCGCAGCTCTGTTGTGCCGCAGTCTCTGCCGCAGCAGCCACAACCGGCTTGCGCAGCGCACGGACAATGTACACGTCGCAGAACGCCGGCCACACGGGCCATGACATGCAGTCGACGACAACGACGACTACCACGGCGTCAACAACTTCGATGTCTGGTGCAATGAGTCGCAATCCTCGGCAGTTTGAGCAGATATTGCTCAACAGCAAGTCTTCGTTGTTCAGCCAGACCGCGCCAGCCACAAACAGACCGATTACCACCGTGAAAGCGACGGCCTTTTCGCTTGTGGAGCAGGAGCCGTGGGAGGAATACATCGTGATGGATGCTCAGGATACTCGGTCCACGGATCCTGTCCACAGCCCGCTTCCATCACCCAAGTCAGTCGAGCAGAAGCTAGTTGAGACGGAAATGGTTTTGGGCGAGTTGAATGAAATCGAAAAGCTGATCGCTGCTCGTCAGCAATCGTTTCAGAACGGTGAGAAGTCAGCATCTGGCAGCGAACCTGAGGCCTCCACGTCACGTAGCGCGACAGACGCAGCTGTCTCCTCCACAGGTTTCGCGAGTCTTCTGCGCACAGCAGCAGCCACTCTTCCCTTCCTGTCGCAGCCACAGCTGCAACAGCAGCTGGATGCAGGCTCGTCGGGTCTTCACCATCAGGCCAGGCCAAGTCGCGCCCCCATCAGCATCAAGCTCCAGGACAAGGTGCGCCAGATTCACATGAGGCGACGCACCTCTGCAACTGCTACCGCAACTCCCTCGACAGTTACGAGCAACTCCTCAACCATGGGCCACCCCGTAGAGCATGAGAATCGTCCCGAAGAAACCACAATCCCTTGGGGCTTGCCCAGCGATGTTCCTCATCCTACGCCCGAAGTCTTGGCAGCCGAGGCCAAAACACGGCTCACATCGATGCGCAAAGCGACGGCCAAGATGGATTCCTCCAAAGAACTAGCATTCCCTCGAGCCCTCGGTGGTAAGCGGCTTGGAGGTAACACGGAGGTGGCAGATGGCCAGTGGGTCGATGTTGCGGAGGGTTTGCTCTCAATCTATGATGAGGCCAATCGCGCAAACGCACAATCACGGCTGTCACTCCCCGACATCGATGTCAGCCCAGTAACTATGGATAGGTTTGATGATGTTGATGGCTACGATGATGATCCAGAGAACTCCGATCGCACATACCAAGACAGTGTCGCGTCCACTCGGAGAAAGGGTACATCGCTGCAGCGTGTAATCAATGTGGATATCCCTCGCTATGCGTCCTTGTTCCTTCACTCTGGCGATCCTTCCCTTCGCCTAGAGGAGGAAAAGGAGGCACATCCAGAGGCAGGCCCAATCCAGGCGCCTGCTCCTCAGGCCCCTCGCATTTCAGGATTACTAGCGCCCGAGCAGCAGGCTCAGGCTGAGGAGGAAATTGTTCGTGCTTTGGCCAGTGAAGCCGGGGTACACAGCCTAAACGAAGACAAGGCGAAATCCGGTGAAGACGGCCAAAACCAGAACGATGAAAATGAGGGTGATGAAGACGATGATGATGATGAGGATGATGAGGTGTCAGCGGATGAAAGCTCAGAAGATGAAAACGATCCGCTCAACCGCAAAAAGCGGAAGAAGAGGCGTGGTCAGCAGGCGCTTGAAGCGGCGATCTTGAAGTATCGTAAGGCGTACTTCCAGGACCTGACGAAGGCTCTCAATCAAAGACGTCAACTCTGTCAGGCTTTAGGATATGGTCTGCCTCTCATTACGATGAATTACTCGAATGATGCATTTTACCACATTGAGTCGATTTCCGAAACGCAAATGGCGAAGCACGCGCCTTTGGCTACGGAACTCACACCCGGAGCCTTCAAGCCAGTGTTTTTGAAAGACTCGGAAGTAGACGCGTTTTTCAACCCGAAGTTGAACTTAGCGGGGAAGCCCGAGAACCCACTGGCAAAATATATCGGTGTTCCCGGTCTGAATGTCCCCACACCAACGGCAGGCGCGCAATCTCCTAGTAGTGACGTGGCTCAGACGGCCGCGCATTCCAAATTGATTGCCGCTTATCAAGCTGCCCTAAATGCGGCTGCTGCTGCTCCGATAGTGTACCAGCCAGGGACGAATATTCCTTCGATGGATACTGTTTACTTGAGTTCAGCATATGTCAAGCGCAGGGACGAACGAGCCACGGAGCTCAAAGAGCAACAAAGCGGAGCACAAAGCCGACAAACTGAATCAACAGGTCGGCAAAATTCGCGCGCGACAGCATCGGTCGCTGATGATGATGCCTGGGCGCTTGATTGGGAGGACAATCCACCTCAGAGCTCAAGTTCTTCGTCATCTACGTCAGCTTCTGGAAAGCCTCTGGCCGACACGTGCCCCAGTGTGAATCAATTCGATGCGGCTGCGTTCCAGACGAGTGATGTTGGAGGTGATGAAGATGGAGGACTATACTCTGGTACTATTAGTAGTACGAACGGAGCCAATAATGCCTGTGATAAAACATCGGGTGAGAGTGCCAAAGGCTCGGATTCGGGCCAATCGTCGAACTGGGACTTCGTTTCCGCTGCAAGTGGATCGATTCTCGCGCTCGAATATCTCGAAGAGCGTCCTCCGTTGCTTTCGCGACCAGGCATGAGATCTCTCATTACAACGTACTACCGCCCGAGTGCGGTTGTTAAGCGCCGTGGTCGTTTGTCGCTTGCTGCTCGAGCTGCTTTGGCTGCGGCTGCCGCTCAGCGTGCGGCCCAAGGCAACCAACCTCAGGCACACAACTTGGTTCCCCCGCCATTAGGCAATGTAAAGATGCTTGGGCCAAAGGATGATCAACCCATCTTGGGCAACCTTCCGCCCGGTGAGTCTGTTACAATCATGTCAAACGGACTGTTCGATGCGGCGATTTCTCGAGCGCCTCAACCTACCACACATCACGACTACCTGTTGGTCCGCCCACCCAACGCACCTCCCGGCGTTTGGTACCTGCGGCGTGCGCCCCCGGTTTACACCGTGGCTCAGACTCAGCCTCGAGCTGTCGTTCCTCCTCCTAACTCGCTCCGTGCCGTGGATATCTATGTGCGCTGGATCGCTTCGTATATCTACCGCCATTTCAAGTCGAACGAAGTGCTCCGAACTGCCGAGCTGGAGCGCCACTTTGCCCTGCTCGGTCTTGTCATGAGCGCGATTGGTAACATTACTGAATCAACCGGCACCAGTGCATTGGATTCAGATAGTGTAAGCAGTGGTGTGTTACGAACCAAAGTCGGCGTTCCACAACACCTACGTCTGGTGAATCGTGAGGCTCAGTTGCAGCAACTCACCCCGGACAGTATCGATGGTATGTGCCCTCCTGAAGATGCGGTTGTCTTGATGGCTATGCAGGCCGCCATCCATCGCCTCCGCAATAAGGGCTTGTCATGGCTCGTCTTCGCGCCACCATCACCAGAATTAGCCCAGGTTGTGCTTTCGTTCTCGAGCTCCAAGGTGCCTGCACTCGCCAAGGGTGCTCGAATGTTACTCACCGAGCTGCTTTCGGCACCCTGGGGTACCACGTACAACGCTGTGGAACGACCCAAGCATTTGCAACTGCTCACGCGTCCACAGCCTCTTGGTAAATTCGCGAGTTTCTCATATGCCTTGTATTCGTCAGTTTTACAGCCGAGTACATCGCGACGCAAGTTGGCCGCAGCTTCGAGTACATCAGTGCTGGGTGCACGGAATGTGACTTCCAGTCGAGGTGGAGGACGAGGAGGAAGAGGCGGTCGAGGAGGAAGAGGTGGTCGCGGCTCACGAGGCGGACGAGGTGGACGAGGTGGGTCTACCACGCGTCTTGGCATTGCCGAGATACGCAATGAACTGCCCTTGCATGCTACGAGCTCTCGTGAGGTCAATCTACGAAAGGTCAGCAAGCCTCAGGCGATCCAATTCTTGCTCCACAGGGATCGCACGCTGCAGGGACTTGAAGAGATGACTCGACCAAAACTACTCGAACTTGTCCAGACGTATCTTGACAAGGAACCGCGTGGTCCGTCTGCTGCTGCCGCTGCTGCAGCTAACGAACAGATTGACCCTGAGATTGTTGAACAGTACCGAGATCGTGTCGCGAAAATTCAGCGCGAGTTGATCACTTCGCCTCTTCCACCTCCACCCGACGCTGTGAGCGGTCTAGATCCCTTCGATACTGACATCGATGATCCGACCAAGGCCGTCCCGTACGCCTCTCAGATTGTTCGCTCCCTGCTTGCAAATGCAAGCGGATATACTGGATCGATGAATATGGGTACAGAAGATTCCGACGCAGGTCGAACCCCGACCCAAGGAGGAAGTGCTGGCACACTTTTGGTACATGCATCCATGGGTACTTCCGCGTCTGGTCAGTATGGCTTGTTGACACAAGCAGAGAGCACGCCCAACGTTGACTATTCGACCGGGTCGATCGCCAGTCGTGTCGCTCACTCGAGACTAAGTGACTTGGATAGCTCGCCTCGTGGTGATATCCTTGTACCTGCAGAGCTCACCAAAGGTTCAGACGACTACTATGACCTGGATACATCAGGATTAATGCCTCCAATCTACAAGATTGTTTCATCATTCCCGATCGCGAAGAAGAACGTCCAGAAACCCGCTTCAGGGTCGTTTGCGGACACACACGCAATTAAGCATGTCGTAACGCATTATCGACCCGATGGCACTGTGCAGCTCGAGACAACTTACATCACCGATCCTATTGCCGTGCGTGCGCTCGAAATGGACTGCCGAGACAATGGAGATCGATTCCCTCGACACCCTCGAGCGCTGGTCGAAGGTTGTAAGGCTCTGCGCGACATTCCAGATGGATTCACATACTCGAACACGAAGTACGACACTGACTACTCGCTTACTAGTGCAACGTCATCTGCTGTTCAATTTGGTTTGGGTGGTAAGATTCAGGCTCTGAGTGATCTGTCGCAGGCGGGTGCTGTGGAAGCAACACGTGCTCAGACCCGTCCTTCGAAAACAGCCGTAGCCGCCGCGGCAGCTGCAGCTGCCGCTGCTGCTGCAGCCACGATTCCCGGTGCTGGAGCACCTAGTGTACCCCCTGGTATGCGCAAGCGTGACCCTTCGTTGGTGGGTGGCGCGTACAAGACGATTGGAGAGGAACGCTTCGGCGTGAACAAGCGTGCTCGTGGTGGTGGTCGTGCCACCAGAGGTCGAGGTGCTGCTGCTGCTGCCGCTGCTGCCTCTGGCATGAGTCGAGCATCTGATCCGCTTGCTGAACGTCTCCGCAAGCTGCCACGTAGTGATCCAAAGGTGCATATGAACGGGCTTTTCAAGCGTATGGTAGAAGTTGCGAAGAACCTTCCAAAGTCTGTGGTCGAGTTCTTCCGATGTCCAGTCACCAACAAAGAGGCTCCTACGTATAAATTGATCGTTAAGAAGCCGATGGATCTCCAGACTCTCAACAACAGGGCAGAACAGAGTGTGTATTCCAGCCTGAAGGAGTTCTTGGAGGATGTCGACCTCATTTACACAAACTCGGTGCTGTTCAACGGTGAGCAGGCCGTCATTACGCAAAATGCCAAGATCGTAGTAGATACCATCAAGCAGACGCTGCAGGATCCTGACTTTAAGCAGATGATCATTGACTACGAGTATGCCATTGACTTGCAAGCAAAACTTCGCGAGTTGAACGCCGAGCTCCTACAGATTACCATGAAGCTCATGCACAATGAAAATGCGCACTACTTCATCGCAAAACCAGACGTCAAGAAACTAAAGGGTTACGAAGTCGTGGTGAAGCCGATTGCACTGCAGATGATCCGAATTGAATGCGAGCGCCACGCATACCCCAGCTGTGAATCGTATCTCGCAGACCTTAACTTGATCGTGCGTAACTCGGTACAGTACAATGGCATGGATTCAATTTACACAAAAGCGGCCATCGCTCTGTTCAATGCGGGTGAGCAACTAGTCAATGCCCTACCACCGCACTACCTGCAACTGACGGATCTTCGCAAAGAATCCACTTATTCCATGCTGGGTGTCCTATCAGGTGAGCCAATTTCACCTCTTGACGTTCCAGGGAGCACAGGCCGAAAGGACTTGTCAATTCTATTCAGTGCCAAGAAATCCAAGCTTGCGCCTCCGCAGGCTGCAGCGGCAGCGCGACCTAACGACCTCTTTACGCTGAATGATGTGAGCCAAGGCGTAGTTGGCGATGCCGCGGAGTATGAGATGGATGAAGAGGTAGAGGAAGAAAGTGCAGGGTTTGGCTATCAAGCCGCTGAAGATGCAATGACGGCCGAAGCACCTTCACCAGCTCGGGAAACAGCCGCCGCTTATCCGTCCTCCTCATCCGCGACGGAGACTCAAACTGCTGCAGCGTCCACTACTGAGAGTGAAAATGCTAACACTGACGCGTCATCGACCACCTATAGTAGCACTGGATTTATTCTGTAGAGTAGCTAAAAATAAAGCCCTCCTTGGCTATTCACTTAAAATATTCATCCCAAGCCTCTTTGAGTGAAGGAGCGTACTTCTCGGGGAGCGAATTGATCACAAAGACATCAAACATGCGTTCTGTAGGCCCTGAGTCGTTGGTGTACAAACCATCCGGATACGGTCGTGAGATTAACTTAAAATGTAGTGTGTGGGATGATCGCTCAGATTCGGTTGGAGAAGTTGATGCTGACAGAGAAATCATGTTGAACGATCCGACGCCAATCTTGTTGTAGCCGTGAAGCACAGCATTGATTGCGTGAGCAAGTTCTGTAATGTGTGTATCTGCCAGGTCCACCAAGCTTGAGAGACCTGGGAGCAACAGGTGTACCTCATTCGTACCACGAGACGCGAACGGAGCTAGGGCCACAACGCAGCCATGGCGACCGATAAACCTTACGCCGGCCCGCTCCTCCTGCACAATGAGGGCTTGATGGAAAGGAATCGTCGTAGCCTCTTCACTCTTCGCTTCTCGCGTGCCCGATGAGAGGAATCCAGCAGCTGCTGCTGCGACAAAGCCATTTTGGGCCTTGATCGCATTCACCATTGCCAAGGCGTGTTGTTTTGGCGACTGCTTCCAATTCTGGCCACACTTAATGATGTGAGCAAGCTGGGGCGATGGCATGTCCTCAACGAAGACCTGCATATGGGGATGAATGATGGAGCCTGCAGAGGGTGGCATGTAGTTCCAGACCAGTACTGGCCAGAGTGCAGGAGTCTCCGTATTAAGCTTAACAATTGCGCGGATGTACTCAACGGATACGCGAATAGCATCCCGAATGTGCTGCAGCTCAAACTTCTCGATGGGGATATAATGTGCCGTTGACATGACCGTAACAGCGTGATTCAAGCCAAAGGGGAACTTATTGGGGAAGATTATGGACTCACCGCAACGAATGCGACCATCGAGGAGCTCGATGGGTGGGATGACTTGACCAATGCACTTTGAGCTCTCGCCTTGTTTACTGTCATTGGTCTGGCTGGTGCACTTGTCCTCACCCACTTCCTTCTGCGGGCTCCCCGAGTTGACCAGAGCGAGGAGCTTGGCATCAAAGGTCGGAACAGTCGTATTGAGGCGCTCATAGGGCGCAAACGGGTTCGTACGTTCGAAATCCTCGACAAGCTTGTTCAGGAATGCTTTCCTACCTTCTTCACTCACTGCAACGCTCATGGGTCGTGTGCTCCGTGCGACGTTTGTACGTGTCAATGTGCCCACGAGTGGGTCATATCGGAATTCGATACCACACTTGGTTTCGACAAAGTCATCGAAGTTGATCCATATGGCATTCTCGTTGTCATTTGATGATGCATCCGCCTTGCTCGTCATTATGTGCCCACACTTGCCTCGATATGGCGTTCCACAATGCAATCTCAAGTGAATCTCAGCTGTTAGATTTGTGGTGGATCGGGTCACTGCGCGTTTCCGGGCCAGGACGGATACGATCCAACGGAATTTGGCAGTTTCTCTTCTTTGGATGGAGTATTGGTTTGATGAGTTCCCGTGCGTGTGCACCAGTTTCAGGGCTTTATTCATGTTTTGAGTGTGTTAGCATGTCCAATGATCTAAATTCTTTTCTAATTCACCCACGTACACACGAAGAAAACCCACATAACTAGCGCGTCGAAGTAACTGTTCGACCCACCTACAAATGTTTTGATGCCGTTCGACGAACTAGTCGACAGCGATTGGAAGTGGCTGTCGTGGTGGATTTGAGATTACCCTGCTGATCGTTTCCGCTCCATTTCTCTCTTCTGTCCCGATGGACTCACCCGTATCCCGCCGCCACCATCACCTACATCACCACTTTTACTCTTCAAGTCAGAGGACTGAGCAACGTAGACCAGCACCTCCATAGGAACTCCGCAAGGGCAAAGTGCTACACTGATACACAAACACGCTTTCTACTAATCCCGCTACTGTGGACACACCTCATTGAGCAGGTTGAACTCGCGCCTTGATCCAGCTATGAGCACACAACAAGAGAACGTCTCCTGCAGCACAACGAAGAGCGGACGCTCGGGCTCACCCTCTGGAATGCCCCGTGTCACTGGCACACGCCTCCAGGGACAACCCCCGGCTCGACCTCGCACGCCTAACCCTCCTCCTCCACGCACGACTTCACCTCGGCCTTCCGCAAAGTCAAGCGCGAATGGCAGCAACAGCACCACCTCACCAAGCAGCTCGAGTGCGGTCGCGAACGCCGCCTCCCAGGTGCCTAACATCGTCCTCCCCAATCCTATCATCGTTGTGCATAAGGCAGAGCGATCCATGAATAAGAACGTCCATGTTGCAGATCGCAAGCACCGTGGTTCATCTCGAAACGACCTGGGTGGATTCTTCACTGCCTAGAGCCGCGGCTGAGAGCACACTCGCACGCACGCAATACAGATGTAGTCAAATTGCCTGAATCTTCTTCAGATCGGAAATAACACGCTCCGTTGTGTTGGGGCTAGGTCAACTGTTGGTTGTTGCGGGGGCCGATAGGTCGCATTCTCTACTATAGCACTCAAGGGCATGATGATACTACTCATCAATTTCTTAGCATCTGTTGGGACTCTCCGGCACGGTCACTCCTCGTAAGAACACATACCACTGCTCTTGACCAACGTGCAACCTTCTTGTAGTCTTGGAAGCCATGGCCGGAAGAGTGTCTCTCGCCTCTATGTACTGATGCAGGCTTAGGGTACGACGCACACTGAACGCATACAAACTCCTACGGTGGTCGTGCTAATGATAGTCACACGCCAGGACTGTACTAGGTGTCTCCAGCGAGCGTGGTGTATACCCTTGAACGGCGCAGCGACTTTAGCCGGATCGGGTTAAGGGTTCGCGTTTGAACGTGTTGTAGCACCATGGGGGCAACCAGCTATGTGAAATGCCCGGCGAGTGTGCTGACTGAGAGAACAAGAGGCGATGGGTGTCATACTCCGGGGTTGATCCCGTCGAGACTGACCGCAAACTCGTGAAAACGCCTGAAACCCAGGCGCAGGTGTATCACTCCTGGTGCATAGAACTGAGCAGCGTAGCAAGGTTCTTGTGGAAATGGCGTGGTCTTTAAGTATTCTGCATGTAGAACTGTTAAATTACTTTCTTAGACCCTCGAAATACTGTCGGGAAGTAGCCACTCTTGATGTATTCATTAATCCGAAACTGTGGAGAGAATATCTAGGTGCGTCGACAGCCCGTGTCTGCGTTGGTGGCGGCTCATAATCCTTACTACTCTGCCACTGATGCACTCACGCCCCACAATCTAGTCTGGGGGTGACGACACAAGTCCTCGCTGTGGAACCCTGATCTATCCGCTTGGGCTGCGGAATCAGAATCGAGGATGGATTCGAATCATGAAGGATCAGCTGATGAGGGGCAAGCCGACAACTCCAGTTTGACCAGCGATACGTCAGCAGAGCACTTCACGCGTCGCTACGCCGCGCTCATCCGTGACCTAAGCACAGGGCTCTTCACACATGAGCAAGAGACACTCTATGCACATGCCAGGGCATTGGAGAGGTCGGGAAACATCAGGGCTGGGATTCAAGACTACGTTCAGCTGATCCTCGCAACGCGAGATCGTATCGAACACGATGAGTTGCTTGATTACCGACTTGTGACGGCCGCTAGCAACGCCATTAGCATACTCAACTACGGCAGCCTGGTGAGCCTCTTCGACTTCCAGTTCTCTGAGATTGCGGATTGGAGTCGCTGCCGCATCCCTCATGCCAATCTTAATATGGCAGTACTCACCGGTTGCAACTTCGACCAAGCAGATCTCTCGGGTGCGAACCTATATTGTGCTAACGTAACTGGGTGTTCTTTTCGCGGCGCCAATCTGAAGGGCGTTCGGCTTTATGAAAGCAAGACGCTGCTCGAAACTCGGAACTCGGACGACATTGTGCGGTTCTCACCCGATTCTGCATACGTTGCAATTCTTCCTTCAGCTCAGGCACCGGTCGTCTGGTCTACAGATCTCTGCCGCCGACTGTCTCCTAACCAAAACAGGCTGAGTGTAACACTGCCAGACGATCTTGATCGCATCGCATTCTCGCCTGACGGTAAGACCATGGCCATTGGCAGAATTACAAAAGCAGATGTCTTCGACATCAGCCCGTTCTTTGACATTTGGGACCTCGAATCAGGGAGGGTCACGCACGAACTGGATGTCAGCAACGCCGAAACTTCCAGGCGATTGGTTGCCGCCTTTAACGCTGATGGGTCCCTTTTGGTGACATGTACAGGAGATTACATTTTTCGTGATGGAGAATACCGAGTGTGGGATGTTCTTGACGACTACCGATTGGTACAAACTGGGCGATGTGCAGCGACAACGCACTCCATTGCCTTTTCGAATGATAGCACACACATCTTTATCGCTTCGTCGGGGCACGTGCTTACCCCAAGCAAGGATCTAATAACAATCATCGAGCTTCAATCCGGAACGGTAGTAGCGAATATTTCACTCACGAACCACAGTGACCTGTGTGGTCGCACTTACCACATCAGTCAATCGAAGAATGGCAACTTCCTACTCGCTTGCGGTCCACAGAAGGTTATCGATTTAAGTTCCCATACGGTTAGTGAGAGTTTGGGATTTGTGACTTACCTAGAAGTACAGACTTCACCTGTCGCACCGTCATCCTTCCAAGAGTACACATCTGATGAGAAGGGTGAAAGGCCTGAGGTCGAGGCTGTCGCCATTAGTTGGGAACTGAACACCGCCCGTGTGTGTGAAGAATACGGGTTCCCGGCGGTTTGGAAAGTCAATCCGTGGATAACCTTCGAGACCAAGGTACCATTCCGTTGTATCGCGCGCGCAGCCGTCTCACCGGACGGCTATTATGTTGTAACGAAGGCTGGTTATCTACCAGGGAGAGGGAGTCGTGGATTCTATCTTGGTGAGTTAAATCCGATTGTTGAATGGTCGATTCGGCTGGAACGACACCTTCTCAAGCAGAGAGAGCCGACGATCTTCGGCACAGCGACTAGATCAATGGCGCTTTCACCAGACGGGCGTTGCTTGATCGTCGCCCACGTTGTTGAGGGAGCTACAAGGGAGGAAAAGCTTGTCAGGATTTTCGACGTGGAGACCGGAAGGTATCTCGATGAGCTTGAGAGTGTCATGGGCACTATTCACCATGTGGAAGTTTCACGGGATGGTGCATTCGTTATTGGGGCGGGGAGTGGAGGAGTAACTATCTGGGACTTCGCAACTCGGAAGAAATTTCAGAACGTACAGCGTGTATTTCCGGAGGCAGAAGAAGAAGACAACCACAACCAAGACGTCGATGAAGAGGTAGAAGACGATGACGAAGACGAAGACCAATCAACGTGTTTTGGCCTGGCTCGGCTCAGATCCAGGACTAACGCTAGAATTCTCGAAACGGTGGAGCTCTCTGAAGATCTGTCTTCCCAGACCCTGGTGACGGGCGAACGTACACACAACAGCAACAAGTGGAAGCAGCGTTTTCGAGGAAATCACATCGACATCGGGGATCTGCTGTGTGTTGCTCTCTCCCCTGAGAGCGCGACCCTCGTGCTTCACACGGCTGGATTCGCGGCATTGCAGCTCGAGCGTTCTAGTCAGAAGGTCCGCGCGCTTTTCGCGAGCCCGTATTGTGCAGGATCGCCTTTCGTGCACATTGTATTTGCTCCTGATGGTGTGACCTACGCAACAATTGCGATCACTGCATTTGCCTTTTGTTTGTATGTCCGGCGTCACTCGGACGGCTCGGAAGTGATGTCGCGATGTGTGTTTGTTGAGAGTCTTCGGACGATCCCTCGCGCTGCTTATTCCCACGACAGCCAACGCATCGTAGTCGCGGGCCCTGATGCAGGGATCAGGGTCTGGGACCTCAGCGCAGGTCGGCTATCTCAGGTCTTTCTAGGTCACGAGCGTGCTGTGGCCTGTGCTCACTTCTCCTCAGATGATCGATTCATATTTTCTGGAGGCCTAGATCGCACGATCCGTGTTTGGGATGTAGCAAGTGGGAGCTGTGTCGCGCGGGTCGATACCGGGGACGAAATTACGTTGATGGTCGTCAGTCCAGATGATACCAGACTGTTCACGGCGAGCCGTTGGAATGGCTTAATCCGTGTCTGGCGGATGAGCATGGACCGTATCATGATGAAGATGGAGATGGAGACGAAGGTGAGCGCTGACTCACACGCCCAAGCTGAGCTGAAGTCAGACTTCACTCTGAACTGCATCTCCGTCGAACGAGTCATCGGCATGAGTCAAGTCACGATCTTGCGAGGTAACTTTGACGGAGCTGAGCTAGATCCGTGGGTTCGCGACTTCATTCAGCAGCCTGGGCAAGGCTCTCAGCCTTGTTATGAGCAGCGGGAATCCCTCGAGGTTCCCAAATGGGCAACCCGGGACCATCCCGTCGACCAAGTGTACGATTCTTACGACGAGAGTGTGTTGTCGACTGATGGGGAGGAGGAGGAGGAGGAGGAGGAGGAGGATACCAAGGAAGATGTCAAGGAGGATGTCAAGCACGCGGAAGCTCCCGACGAGCAGGTCGATCCGACAAGTACGAAGAAAGGCTCAGAGAACGGATCCATTGTATTGGTATGCGTGGTGGTGTTCGGATTTGTTATGATGATGTCTTACTTCTACCGGTACTGGTGTACCCGCGAGTCACCGGAGGTGTAGAAATACATTGCCCTTCACTATCGCTCAGGAGTGAGAAATCGCTCTAGACTGGTCTCCTCCAATAGTTCCGCCTCGGGGTTGCCCGACATGCTTGCTGCCTGCAACGTGAATACAACTTCGCTCGACAACCAAAACGCATCGCACGACATCCAAACATGGCGCTCGATGCAACTCTCGGCGCGTCCACAGACATGTCTCAAGTGATACATGAACAGTATTGATTCATCTAACACGCTCTAACGAGAGCAAGCAGCATCGAGTAGGGTGCACAAAAAGGAGATGGCTGTCAAAACTCATTATCTCCGACCCAGAATCAGCGTGTTCGTGCGAGAGAAAAGTAGAGAAAAGTAGAGAAAAGTAGAGAAAAGTAGAGAAAAGTAGAGAAAAGTAGAGAAAAGAAAGGGGGTTTGCGGGAATTGAACCCGCTACCACTTCGACCCGAACGAAGTATGATCCCGATACACCAAAACCCCGCCCCACCTGGGTTTCGAGAGATATTCAATTCAGTTCAGTTCAGTTCAGTTCAATTCAATTCAATTCAATTCAATTCAATTCAATTCAATTCAATTCAATTCAATTCAATTCAATTCAATTCAGTTCAACTCAATTCAATTCAATTCAATTCAATTCTACTCTGTTTCTCCCCTGCAAGAGTTTGTCAGGTTAAGAGCCGAAGAGGAGGATGACGAAACGGAGGAGGAGCCGAAAGAATCGACACCTCGAGACTGGAGAGCAATCCTAGAAAAAGACCTCCTGACGGTAAACGGAACACTGCAGGCAATAGCAAGCGCAACAAGACCAGACATCACATACTACACGGGCTTAATAGCAAGACACGCAGACAAACCCACGAAGGAGGTATGGGAGCTGGCGGCAAAACTAGTCATCCACTTAGTAAGAACGAAGGACAGAACACTCAGGTACGGAGGCCAGAAGATGCGCGACCAACTCAAGAACAAGAGT
>Ga0180217_1000798_pt1 | contig 41792 bp, 37 predicted proteins | sample eDN3rd37CBELigOP_FD_128521 | JGI IMG/M metagenome (GOLD analysis project Ga0180217, IMG submission 128521) | Enriched Organic Plus compost microbial communities from Emeryville, California, USA - eDNA 3rd pass 37_C BE-Lig OP (version 2) (version 2) ...
ATGATATGCTCCCCATTAGGTAGACAGATTAAAAAATAAAATCTGTTTATCAAATGGGGAGTTTTTTATGTCCAAAAAAAGGTTTTCATCAGATGTAAAATTGTTAGTAATTCAATATTTAGAAGAAGGTCGTCATACTCTTGAGGAAATTTGTACAATGTTTTCTGTAAGTGTGAATACTTTATATGAATGGCGTGCTCGTTATAAATATGGTGGAGCAGAAGCCTTAATTCGACCTAATAAAAATAAAGTATACTCAGAAGAATTTAAGAGAAGTTCTGTAGATGATTATTTAACAAACAATTATTCCATGTTCGACATTCTTGCCAAATACGGGATTAGTAGTTTATCAGTATTCAAAAAGTGGTTGAAATTTTATACTAGTCATAGTGAATTAAAAGATTCGGATAAAGGGATGAACCAAACTATGACTAAAGGAAGAAAAACAACGATAGAAGAACGCATTGAAATCGCCAAAGCTTGCCTAGCGAACGAAAAGAATTATCAAGAAACGGCAGCGAAGTATGAAGTATCTTATCAGCAAGTGTATCAATGGGTACGTAAGTTTGAAGATGGTGGTGAAGAAGCTCTTCAAGATCGTCGTGGACGAATAAAGCCAATAGAAGAACGTACACCAGAAGATGAGCTACGTTTAAAAATCCAACAGATAGAACGTGAGAATGAACGATTACGTGCCGAAAATTTACTATTAAAAAAGTTAGAGGAAATCGAAAGGAGGCGTCCTTAGGTAGAGTTCGTACTCAAAGCCGTTATTTAGCCATTCAAGAAATAGCAGAGAAAGAAAATCTGTCTATTACATTACTTTGTGATTTGGCGAATGTGTCACGAGCAGCTTATTACAAATGGTTAAACCGTCAACCAACTGCGTTGGAAATAGAAAACAAACATCTAGTGTATTCTATCCAACATTTATATACACAAGTAGATGGCATATACGGCTATCGTCGTATTACAATGTCCATTAATCGCAAACGTAAAACCGAAGGTTTAAAGAGAGTGAATAAGAAACGAATTTATCGCCTGATGCAAATTTGCGGTTTGGAGGCGGTTATTCGTCGTCGACCGAAAAAATATCGAAAAGCAAAGCCAGACTACGTCGCTGAAAACGTATTGGCACGTGAATTTACAGCAGAAAAACCTAATGAAAAATGGTGTACAGATGTGACAGAGTTCAAGTACGGTAATGGCAAGAAGGCGTATTTAAGCGCCATTATTGATCTTTATGATAAGTCCATTGTGAATTATGTATTAAGCCATTCGAATAATAATGAACCGGTATTTAAAACAATCAGACCAGCCATTCGCCAGCTGTCAAAGAATGAATTTCCAATATTACATAGTGATCGAGGTTATCAATATACATCAAAAGAATTCAAGAGAATTATGGAGAACGCTAAACTAATACATAGTATGTCTAGGGTTGGTCGTTGTATCGATAATGGACCAATCGAAGCGTTTTGGGGGACTCTAAAAGTAGAGAAGTATTATTTACATAAATTTGAGACGTACGAAGAGTTAGAACATGCGATTGATACATATATCAAATTCTATAACAACGAACGTTATCAAGAAACATTAAACGGCTTGAGCCCCTTAGAATACAGGTCTCAAGCCGCTTAAAGTTTTTTTATTATTTCCACTGTCTACTTGACAGCAGTTCATTAATTGAGAAATTAGGCTTTATTTATTTTGTTGCTCCCTATTTGGTCATACGAAGAGATGTTCTTATTCCACAAACAGCTTCCCATCTATAGTCAAATTCAACTATCAAGCGTTTTTTTCTGTAGAAAGCTCTTTTTGTTTACGGAATATAATCAGATAGTAAGTTACATAGTATGCAAACATAATCAACATTAAACCCGAAGTCCATGAATTTCCGACAGCGTAACTAATATTCTGAAAATCGTTATCCTGTCCCTGTTGCTGCAACTTACTCAAATCACCTAATATATACAAATTATAAATACGATAAATTAATCTTAAAAAGAAAATTGCCGACACTGCACTGCCAATCCAAGTATTTGGACGATAATACCAGTATCCATCCCGTTTTTCGAAATTAGTCATCTTGGAGCCGTAATAGGCTAGGGCAATACCTATTAATATACCGATAAAATCAGAAATTAAATTTATTGGATGTAATGCTCCTCCACTAATTAGTAGCATTCCTATGATCAGAAAAATAAAAATTCTTCGAATCAGCTTCCTCTGAATCAATTGCTGCCACCCTATATTTCGACGGACACGACGATAGATTACAAAAACTAAAAGTGCAGAAATGATAATAATTGTACTGGCAGATAGTTGCATATAACCCCCCCTTCTAATTTAAAAAATTTTTTATGATTATTCGTTAAATTGTATTGTGATAATATACCTATAATTACTGCATTCAAATTTTCAACATAACTATACTATTCAATCAGACAATCTCAAATTCCTTTATAAACAAGGCGAACTATTATTCAAAATGATTTCATTCCACAATCTGCCCGTAAAAGTAAAAAAGAGCCTCTTCATGAAAACCCCCGTTTGTTGAAGTTCGTTTTCAACTAAAAATTTAGATATTTTACAATTCTCCAATCATCATAAACAAAAACATAACCAAGAACATTAATGAAGCTAGCCAATCATGATAATACCTTTTTTCACTTTTCTCCTCACGCCACTCTTCAATTCCTCGAAAGAAATGTACTGATGCTAAGAATAACATTATAGGAAAAAATACAAGATTATTAGCAACCACATAATATGTAGATACAACAAATAAAATTATAAGAAGTATTTCTAAAGTTACAAATACTCTCTTTCTTCCTTTAGTTAGAATACTCTTTTTAACTTCTTTAATGTTTAAAGTCCTTTTTAAATAAAGCTCTGACAATAACAGATAGATTAATAAAATAATTATTATTCCTATAATACGTGTAGTTATGGTCATTAACTCTCCCCTTCCACTTCTAAACTTTACCATATATTACCACAAAAAATACTCAACTTTTTTATTGAACTAAATTACTCATTTTTTATTTAAAAACTTTATATCTTTTTAATAATTCAAAGAATGCTTGAATTAACATACGCGATAGTGGTGTAGTCAAAGGAAGCAAAATAAAGGCATATATTGTTCCCCAAATCAATACTCCCTCTACATTAACACTTGTGTATCCGTTGGCTGTATAGGTTCTAATACTTCCTCCCCTTACGATAAATTCTCCAAATAGAGGACCAAAGGTTCCACTGAAAAGTGTGATAAATAATGCTGATATTAGGCTTAGTAACCAAAGTTTTTTATTTGAAACGTTTTCTCGTTTTGCAAAATAAAATCCTAATATCGCAAATGTAAATATAAAAGGTAAAATCGTAGCAAAATAAAACCATCTCTCACCAAATAATGATGTAAAGCCTCCTGCCAATCCCTGTGCAATCAATATAAACATAAAGGAAATACAAAATGATAAAATCAAACCAAAGATAATTCCAATCATAATTCCTTTTATAATTTTCATAACGATGCTTCACCCCCATTAATATTCTACAGTGAATACGTGAAAGCTTTCCTTGACAATATGGCCCTTAAGTAGAAAAACGCGATCCTCTTCTCGAAGAATCGCGCCCTTTAGTTGAATAGGATTTCTAGTATTTTTTGTTTTAAATACCCGTACTGACTTTCATTTGTATCTGCAAATGCTTCTTCTCTATTAGAAGGAATGTCCCTATTTTTCTAACTCTTGGCCTACTGTCATTTTCCAACCGCTTGAGGACCAAATATAAGTACAAATTTCATAATTTCCTCCTTAAATTATTTTTTTAGCAAAAATTCCACCTTATCTAAATAATTTATATTTTAACATAAATATCCAATTCCCAATGAAGGTTATTCCACAATCTGGCCATAGAACTGAAAAGAGCTTTTCCTTTCTTCATGGAAAGCGTCCAATTGTTGAATAATAAACCATCCATTCTCATTTATAAATGTTATTCAGTTAAATTGCCCTATTAGTGAAAAAGGCACATTTGTGCCTTTTTGATGTATTACCCAACTTTTATTTGGGAATGTTATTTTACATTTGAATGAATATGGATATCGCAGCGTTTGTAGAAATGCCCAAATTTCCCCATTGGACGTTCTTTCCTTTTTCTAGTAAAATTTATAATCATTTTGAGGATTTATAGAGGTATTAAATTTAATAAAATATACTTCTAATGAAATAAATCATAATTACTGGAGAGGTACTATGAGTGATTTAGGGTATGTAAAACAATTAAACACCAATCGTACTGGTATGGTGTATAAATTTATAAAAAATGGTGATATTTTTATCCATACGATGATTATTGGCGATTTACTTCATCAAATAGGATTTACACCAACAGATATTGTAGGTAAGACATTACATGACTTTTATCCAAAAACCTACGCTAATATTAAACATCAATATTACTTACAGGCTTGGGAGGGAAATTATGTCCAATATGAAACGGAGATTAATGGAATACTACAAGTTGCATCCTTAAGACCAGTATTTAATGACAAGGAAGTTATAGAGGTTGTAGGTTCTTGTATTAATATTACTGAAAAAATAGCATTACATAATTCAGTTTACAGAAGTAATAACTTAGAATCCAATATTACCGGGACTAAGAATTTAATGCTCAAAGAAAGCAACTACGTTATTTTTGTTCCATTAAAAGAAATTATGTTCATCGAAAGATTAGGAAGAAAAACTATAATTCATACAATCTATAAAGATTATGTAACCAATGATTCATTGTCAAAATTATATGAACAACTTGATGTTCACTTTATTTTTTGCCATAGGTCTTTCATTATCAATATGGATTTTTTAGAAAAAATTGAACAGAGAGGTCAATGTTTTATTGGTCATTTTAAGAATAATAAAACTGCCAGAATTTCTAAAAACATGGTAAATGAAATAAAAAATTATAAAACTAACTAGAGACTCAGCATTTTTGCTGAGTATTTTTTTTGGGAAATAACGTTAAAAAGATGATGAATTTTTGTTTTAAATCTTTAATTTCTTGATTGAAAATATCTATTTATTGTCCCAAATGTAACTTTTCGTTTCTGAAGCGAATTAGACAATAACCTAATAAAGATATATGCTACTTAAGTCATTTAGAAAATTTATTTTTATGGAGGTAATATGGCACGTGTCAAGTGTTTCAAAATTAATGGATGAACGCGCATTTTATAACGTTTATCAACCATTAATAGATTCAGAAAGTGGAGAAATTTTTGCCTATGAGGCTTTGCTTCGAACTACCCCCTTTATAAATCCGGAAATTATTTTCAATTATGGAAGAGATGAATTACTTTTATTTAGTTTTGATTCTGCAGCTATCTCAAATGCAATTAAAGAATTTCCTTATTCTTTTATTGAAAAGTATCTCCTTTTTATAAACGTGTTCCCTTCTACTATTGTTCACTCAGATTTTAAGAGTTTGATTGAAAACTTATTACATAACTATCCAAAGATAAAATATAGGGTTGTCTTTGAAATAAATGAAGCTAGTTGTGAAGAAGAATTATGGGATGAGGACATTTTTTCTGAGAGTTTACAGTGGCTAAGCTACATGGGATTTAAAATTGCTTTTGATGATCTTACTTTCAATCATTTTTCTGTAGATTTTATAGCGAAATATATACCTGAGTTTATCAAGTTAGATCGTTCATGCTCTAAAAATTTATCGACTTTATTAGAAAAACAAATTTTTATAACAAATTTCTTATCTAAGATGGAAAGAAATATGTATGTTGTTCTTGAAGGAATAGAGACAAAGGAAGATTTTCAAATTGCTAAAGAAATTGGGGTGCCTTACTTGCAAGGATATTATATATCGAAGCCACATCGTATATAGCTTGTGGAAAAACAATATTAAGTGATATACAAAAAAGGAGGATTTAGATAATATGTTGAAGCGGTTTAAGGATTTAAAGACTTCTACCAAATTGATTAATACATTCCTTGTAATAAGTATCGTTCTAGGTGCAATGGGAATTTACAATTTAATGAATTTAGGTAAAATGGATGAGATGATAGGCTTTATGTATGAAGAACGTGTTGTGCCAATTAGTGATGTAGGTAGAGCAGAGACAGATTATCAACGACTGCGCGTTCAAATTCGAGACATGATGTTCACATCACAAACTAAAGAACAAAAAGATACTATCAATGTTACTAGCGTTCAAACTGTTAAAGATATAATGAATAGTATAGGGAAATACGAAAAAACTACCATTCTTCCAGAGGAACAAGTGATACTAGACAAACTTCATCCTGCATTAGATGAGTACTTAATTCTTTATGAGAAAGCAGTAAAGTATGCCTATGCTAATGATATTAATGGTTATCAAAATATGGCTCCTCAGTTTAAAGAGGCAGGAGATAAAGTACAAGCTCATCTCAAAGATCTTATTGATTTGAATATCAGTTTATCTAAAACAACGAATAATGAATCGGATGCATTGTATAAATCCGCTCGAATTATTACTATAATGGTTATTATTTTTTCTGTTCTATTAAATATTAGTATAGGTCTAGTCATTTCTCGACTTATTTCTAATCCTTTAAATGAAATATCTAAATTAGTTGATAAAGTATCAAAAGGTGATTTAACTGAAACTACTACTATCAACACGAAAGATGAAATCGGTGACTTATCACGTTCAATCAATACCATGGTAATCAGTCTACATAATACTGTAGAAGATATTCATCATTCTGCTGAGAGTGTATCTGCATCTGCTCAAGAAATCTCTGCTACTACTGAAGAAGTCTCAAGTAGTGCATTTACACAGGCAAATGATGCTCAAACGATCAATGAACTGTTTAAAGAAATCGTAAAAGGTGCTGAAAGTCAGGCAAATGATGCTCAAACTATGAAAGAACTATTCAAACAATTAGAAATTGCTATTGATTCAGTTGCAGAAAATGCAGATGAAACAGCTAAATTAAGTACTGGATTAGGTAAAATAGCAGATGAAGGTGGTAAAGTAGTAAGAGAGTCTATTGAAGGAATGAAAGGCGTAAACTCTCAAATGTCTATACTAGAAAAGGATGCAAATCGCATAGGAGATATAATCAAGGTTATCGATGAAATTGCTAATCAAACCAACTTATTAGCTTTGAATGCAGCTATTGAAGCAGCAAGAGCAGGTGAACAAGGAAAAGGTTTCGCAGTGGTAGCAGATGAAGTTCGTAAATTGGCTGAACAGTCAAGCGATGCTACAAAAGAAATCACTTCAATTATCAAAGGTATACAGGATAATACAGCTCTTAGTGTAATTGCGGTAGCAGCAGGGGTAGATGCAACTTATCGTACTGGTGAAGCATTCACTCAAATTATAGATATGGTTTCTAGAGCACATGATAAGACTTTGGAAATTGCTACAGCTAGTGCACAGCAATCAGCACAATCATCCAATGTTATGAAAGCAATTGAAAGCATTGCATCTGCAAGTGAGCAACAATCCGCTCAGTCATCTGAAGTTATGAAAGCAGTTGAAAGTATTGCAGGTACAAGTGAAGAAGCTGCAGCAGCAAGTGAGCAAACTGCAGCGACATCACAAGCGTTGGCAAACTTAGCTGAAGAGTTAAACAATTCAGTTTCTATATTCAAAACTCACAAATAATAGCTATTTTTCTTTTATAAAACACCAAACTCCCTTCTCTTTATGGGGTTCTTTTTCAACTTAAAAATGTAAATTAAGTTTTGGTAAATTTATACTTAATTTCGCTATATTTTCAAACGCTTGGATTTTTCCAAGCGTTTTTACTTCCATAAAATTCTCGGGTCATGTGCGAAGGTTTCCATTTGACCATTCGGCAATATCTTCCGGATACATCGTTATTTATAAATAATCGTACAATATTATTTTCCAATTCCTCTTCCCCTACTTAATGCCCGAAAATAACACCTCAATTTCTAACTCTCGAACAGTCCATTTTACTAAATCGTTACTATCATCTAATCTACCAATATTTTATGTACATAATATTTCCTCTCATAACATCATCAACGTGAGTATTTCAAAATTTTGTTAAACCACTTCTATTTAAAATATCTTATAACTAAATATTTCTTCTTTACCTTAAACTGTACATTTAATTTTTGGTAATTTCATAGGTAATTACCTATGATATATTCGTATTGGAAAGCTCTTCTTTTCAGGGTTTTAGCGATTCTTAAACGCTTGGATTTTCTTCCAAGCGTTTTTACTTTATTCAAATATAAAAGCTTGTCTATACCAATAGAAAGGTCTATTAATCATTCCAAAATCAAAATATCTTTATATCCCATAAGCGAATATTTCCTTTTCACAAATTCATTTACGGATACGTTTTCTTTGCTTTTTTCTGTTCATAAAAAACGCAATAATAAGAAGGAGACTAGGAATAATTACTTGAAAAGGTAAATGCACATATAAAGGGACAATCTTTATACCTTCATAAACATGTTCTGAAAAATTGCTAGCTATTGTTATAGATATAACTAAAAGGAGCACCCCCAAAGGATATGCTAACTGGGTCGAATTTTTTATATTGAACAAATTAGCAGTACCTGCAATGGAAGCATAGAAAAACAGAATGATTTTAAAAAACCCTCCGATTACCGTGGATAGCATAAAGACAATATCTAACCTCTGCAAAAAACCTGCAAACTCAATGGATTGTATGGTTGATAGAAGGGGGAAATGTGAACGTGAAATAAGGTTTTCACCGAGTACACTGATATTCATAGCCATGATTAGCGATAAAATTAGTCCACTCAGTCCTAGTGCGAGTAAGCCGGTTTTCATCGCCTTTGATGGTTGGTTCAGATAGGGCAAAATAATGGCAAATACAATGACTTCTCCAAAGGGAAAAAACAAGGTTTGAGTAAATGCAGTTTTTATGACTGGCATTAATCCTTCTTCAAGCAATGGTTCTAGATTTGAGATATCAATAATTCCTGAAACAGTAATTAAAACTATGCAACTAATGCCAATCAACATCATAATTATAAATAGCAGTTCTCCTGTTCGTGCAATGACCTCAATTCCTTTACGGATTGTATACACAACTACTAATACCATTAATACATTCATGACAAACAATGGAGTTTCTGGATAAAATACAATGATTAACATTTCTCCAAAATCCCTTAGGACTCTTGCAGCGATATACATAAAGTAAAGAACATAAAAGAAGGCCAAAACTTTCCCTAAAAAGCTCCCTAGTATCCGCTGCATATATTCAGTAATGGGAATATCGGGATAATAAGAATAAAGGCTATGATAAATCCAAAATAAACAACAGCCACCTGCCAATCCAAGCAAAACAGCCAGCCAAGCGTCCTGTTTCACTTCAGTGGCAAGAGGAACTAAAATGGCACTACCAATTTCGAATAAGAAAATTAGCACTAAAAGTTGGTACGCGCTAATTTTTGCCTTTTCCAATAAACCCCTCCTCCATTTCAGTGCTTAATCTTTCATATCCGAAAAAAATGAATTAGATCTTAGACCGCTGCGCCGTACAAAAGCCTCAACATTAACCTGTACGTTTAAGTTTGGAAAGTAATTATTGTTCCAATCACCTTTCATTTTTTTCCACTTTTCAGGGTTAGAGCGATGAACTTCTTCTCCAAATCCCAAAATATCCGTCTTATTTTGTTGTGTATGCTTAACCGTCTCTTCTAACATTGTCTTAATCTTTTTTTCCAGTTCTTTTTCTAATCCTGATATAACTTTCGGGTCCTCCAGGTTAATAGGTGTCCTTACTTCTCGAATTTCACCTTCAGCACGTACATTAACCGTAATGCTAGGGATGTCATTTTTTGTTTCAACCGAAACTTTTGTTTTTTGCTTAAAAACACTGTAAACGATGCTATTTTTCTTTTCATCCTTGTCTAGTTCCACATCAGTTTCTTTAATTTTATCCAGTATCCATATTACCCCTTTGGCCATATCATCTTGATACCAGTCAATCAACTTCCCTTCTTTGAAAATGGCCAACCCATCTGCTTCCAAAGTGGTATCGAGTTCAGATTTCTGGATATTCTCCATTTTTTTCCCCTGTTCAATATCTCCTTTTATACTAAAACCACTGATTACCGGTTCTTTCCCTTCTGAGGTAAGTACCTTAATAACATCCTGAAGAGTAACTTCCATATTTGCACCATTTGATCGTTCAGTAAATTTCAAAGTTCCATTCACTTTCTCAGCTGGAATTTTATCAACGGCTGTCAAAGATTTAAGCAAATCTCCCGCTTGTGTATTATGAGCAATCACTAGCCTTGTAGTAGACCGGATTTCCGGATCCCGTTCGAAAGCGTCTAAAACATTTTCTAATCCATCTTCTTGTGCCACCTCTTCACTCAATACAATTAAATTTGCATGAGCATGATACAGCTCACGGGAGATTTTTGATGATGCGTTGAAATGGGCTTCAAGTACAGTGTCACCTGTTGCAGTGTAAACAGTAACTGCAGGACTCTGCCCACCTCCGCCCCCCTGAAGTCCCCCCGCTACGTTTGATGGATTGATCAGCTGAATGGTCTTAACGTATTGACCCTCCTCATTTATATCAATAGCCATGGCAGATATGATTGCCAACTCATTTACCTCTTTCTGACTCCAACACCCCGATAGAAATAAGATACTTACTATTATTAAGTAAATAGGAATTGATTTACGACTCATTTCCGTCTCCTTTTTTATGGGCAGAATTCATCATGTTACGAGGTGCTGTAGGAGATGGTTTCTGATTTTCCCCCTGCCCAATCTCATTTCGTCCGCTAATCATCTTTGGTCTTTTCTTGTAACCCCAAAGTGGCCTTCGGACAATGGTATCCCCCACTTCCTCTCTAATGGACGGTGCAAGAGGGGCCATATATGGTACTCCAAATGAACGTAAGCTAGTTAAGTGAACGATAAGGATGATAAACGCTAAAATCATACCATAAAAGCCGAATGTGGCTGCACTGATCATAAACATAAATCTAACTAATCGTGCAGATATCGCAGCCGCATAAGAAGGGGTCGCGAAACTGGCAATGGCAGTCATGGAGACAACAATGACCATGACAGGTGAAACAATGCCTGCCTGAATCGCTGCTTGCCCAATGACAAGCGCCCCTACGATCGAAATCGTAGAACCTATCGCTTTTGGCATTCGGATACCAGCTTCTCTTAAAATTTCAAATGTTATTTCCATTATGAGTGCTTCAACAAACGCAGGAAAAGGGACAGATTCTCGCTGAGCGGCAACAATGATAGCCAGTTTTGTTGGAATCATCTCCTGGTGAAAGGTGGTCGCAGCGATGTAGACTGCAGGCCCAACAAGGGATATAAAGAAGACGATGGTACGTAATAAGCGAATGGCTGATGAGATGTCGAAACGTTCATAGTAATCCTCTACAGATTGAAAAAAGTCAATAAATAAGGCTGGGACCATGAGCACAAAAGGAGTACCGTTTACGAATATGGCAATCCTTCCTTCAAGAAGATTACCTGCCACTCCATCAGGCCTATCTGTATGAAGTATAGTTGGGAAAGTGGTGTATGTCTCATCTTCAATCAGCTGTTCTATAAACCCTGATTCCAGGACGCCATCTATATCAATCCTTTGTAAACGTTTACGTACTTCTTCGATAATTTCATTCCTTGCTATGCCATTTATATACATGATGGAAACATCAGTTTTCGTCATTTTACCGATTTTCATGGATTCAATTCTCAAATCTGGTGTATTGATAATCCGACGTACCATGGCAATATTGGTATCAATTGATTCAGTAAACGCTTCTTTCGACCCACGAATCGAGACATTGGTAGTTGATTCCTGAATGGAACGTCTTTCCCCACCTTGGGTACTGACACTTAGTGCTACACTAATTTCATCGATAAATATAATCGTATTACCTGACATCAATTCTGTGAAGAGTTCGTCCCATTCACTTAATTTTTTTATCCCACCGACAGCAACAATATCTTCTGCTATCATTTCTATTAGCTCTAGGTGGGCTATCTGTTCTTCGAGTGCGGTTTTATTAATCATCGACTCAATTATAAAGTCATTAATAGTTTGAGTATCTACCAAACCTTTAACATATACAATGGCGGTTTTAACATTAGGCTGTTGACCGAGTTTAATCGGCCTAATGATTATATCTGTACTATTTCCTGTTCTTTTTTTTATACTTTCTAAATTTAAGCTCAAAGAAATATAAATGTTATTCGACAATTTATCAATAGATTGAATCGGGTTGTTTTCCTGTTGATTTTTACTATTCTCCTTTTGCTTATTACGTTTAAAAAGTGAAAACATGACACCGATACCTTTCTTTACTTTTCATACAGTTATTTCAATCAAGCCGCGCTTTTATACAAATTTTCTATTATCAATATAGATTTAAAAAAATACAAAAGTGTATTAAAGAATTTTGTAGGATTTAAAAAGGATAAGTAACTCTAAATATTAATCTTTGTTAATTTAGTAGATTACCAACAGAAAATCTTAATACAAAAGAAGTATCCCTTTTTTATTTGGTCATAAAAAATCACCCCAAAAGTTAGATTTTACTCTAACTTTTGGGGTGCAGTAGCGAAATGCGCCCGATTGTGAATATAGAAATAACAAAGTAAATGCAAAATTTACTCCCCAGCAATTTACTAACGTTAACGATATTTTAAAAGTGCGACCTATTCATTTTGGCTTTACTCTTTGTTCAAATTATATAGTACCCAATGTGGTATAAACTAGTTTATACCCATAAAGTATGCGTATATCTCAAATTTTCAATTACATGAGATTAATTTGGACTTGGTATTTAAATTTGCTTTTTTACATATTCGGAACATTAAAACTATGTAATTTATCCGATCTTAGACTATAAGAAATTACTTTCTTTTTTTTCTGCTTAACTACAAAAATACTTTCATCTTCACAATAGACAAAGAAAGTCATATCTTTCTTTTTACGTTTAACGTGAATGACAAACGGCATAAGACTAGTTTCTGGGTATAGAAACTTCTCTTCATCCCCAGGGTATATATGATTTCTTTCTAAAAAAACAGCTTCATTGAAATGGTCTATAAACCTAGTTTTTTCTTCCGTTTCTAGTGTTTTTCCACTATATGTTATTGTTACTTCATTTGAATTTAATTTTGGATGAATCGCAAATTTGCTTAAAAACCAAGATACTAATGCACTAGGTGGACTGGATATAAATTTTACGAGAATTCCAGCTACTATAATAACAATGGTTGTCCAGGTCATTTCTATCAACTCCTATAATGTACTACACTTAAGCAAATAATTATACCTAATAGCCTATTGGATATTTAATTACCCACTTATTCATCATAAGGAATTTCAAATTTTTATGACCATCCAATTCAGTGTTTTTTTAACCATCCATTTAATATTTTAAGAAGTAGTCAGGAACACCCAGATTTTACTAAAAGTTAATGTTAATAATAATAAAAACAGTTATTATATAGAATTTAGTGCTTCTGCAAATCTTTTTATTCCTTCGTCGATTGATTCTTCGTCTTCCCTAGAAAATGTAAATCGAACGAATTGCTTATTTGAACCCATTGTTGAGCCTGGAACATATATTATGTCCCTTTTTATGGATTCTTCTAATAATTTGGTTTCATTATAGGTTTTTTTTATCTTAACCCAGATATGAATACCTCCTTGTGGAACAGAAAATTCGACCTCATCTTTTAAATAAAAGCGAAGGCTTGTAACAATTTGATCTCTCCGTTGTTTTAACTCCTTTACCAATCTTTTAATATGAGAATCGAAATTCTTTGATTCCATAAAATCGTTGGCAATCCATTGTGTAAAGCTAGAATGACCGAAGTCTATTTGTTGTTTAGCATCAGATAATCTTTCTAAAACAGATTTTGGACCAATAATCCAACCAATCCTTAGTCCTGAAGCAACAATTTTTGACAAAGAACTAATATATAGAACATTCCCATGAACATCCATTGATTTTAGTGTAGGTACTTTATCAGCAGTGAAAGATGTTAAACTATAAGGATCGTCTTCTACTACCGGAATTCCATGTTCTGAGGAAATCTCTAAAATAGCTTTTCTGTGTTTCTCATTGAGTAAAGAACCTGTAGGGTTTTGATAAGAAGGATTCAAAAAGATCATTCTAATACGATGCTTTTTATGTAGTGACAAAAGGTCCTCAGAATTTATACCATCCTCATCTACAGGTAAGTAATAAACCTTTAAACCAGCAGATTTAAAAATTGGTAGATTAAAATTATAAGAAGGGTCCTCTATCGCAACAGCATCTCCAGGTTTTAACAAACACTGAACAACTAAGTGTAAGGCCTGTTGTGCTCCTGATGTAATGAGTATGGAAGACGGATTCGTTTCTATTCCCCTATATTGTTTTACATGTTTAGTTAGAGTATCTCTCAGTATAGCGTTACCTTGCGGATGGTCGTAACCTAAGCTCCCAATAAAAGAACGCGTTGAAGTTATCTCTCGTAAAAAATTAATTGGGAAAAGATCTTCCGACAATTCCCCACTGGCTAAATTAATTAGCTTACTTTCTACTGATTCTTTTCTTATTCTTTGTATTATGGGTAAATTAGGTAAAAAAGATCCCGATTCAATATATCTATTCCAACTTGGAATTCGTTTCTTTGTAATTCCCCATATATCCTTACTAATGGTAGTGCCACTTCCTCTATTTCTTTGGATAAGTCCATTTGATTCCAATTCATCATAGGCTGCTACCACGGTGCTTCTATTTAAATCTAGTTCATTCGCTAAAAATCTTTCAGATGGCAACGGCTTATCAGGTGGAAATGTACCATCTGCTATTCCGTTTTCAATATACTCAGCAAGTTGTTTATAAATAGCCTTTTTTGCTTTTCTGTCTGGTTTCCAATCCATCTATAACAGTCCCTCTTACTAAATTCAGTAATTTACTTTAATATTATATCTTAAGACTAATACTTTCAAAAATCTTGCTGCTTAATAAAGTCTCATTAATATTAAGACGATATACTGATGGTAATTTGTCTATTTGACGAAAAACTTCGCCTCTTAGACTTTTTTTCCATTTATAAAATCTCATATTTCTTTAATTATATTTTACCAATACAATAGGATAAAAAAACCATAAATAGACTTTCCCATTTGTTAATAAAAGAAAATATACTTTAAAAAAACAGATAATATATAACATTCTAATGAAAAAAGAATCGTGATATGGAGAGCTTTAACATGAGTAAAGTATGGCATGGTCAGGAAAAGGATTACAATAATAAAGATTATCTTCACATAAAAAAGCCGATTCCAGGAATCGACTTTTACTATCACTGTTGTTTTGCCAAATGCAAAATATAAATCAATCTTTAGTTAAGAACCAAGAAGCAATAAGAGCAACGGGAAAAAGAGCTATGCTCGAAATCAAAATGACCTTACTATACCCTATATTTTCCAAGATATATGATGAAAAAATACAAATAATCGCCCAACCAAGCCAACAAGATGCTGAATTTAAAGAAGCTGCTGCCCCTCGGATACTAGTATGAAATTTTTCTGTAAAAAGCCGAGGTATTATTCCCCAAAGACCAGAACCGAAAAAACTCCATAAAAAATAACCCACTAAGAATAAATGAAGAGTATTATCAAAATGATTCATCCAAATTATTAAAAGTACAGAAATTGGAAGAAAAATTAAATTTGTTTTAAATATCCCAAAATGTCCACCTATCCAACCACAACTAATAAAACCAATTACACTAACCAAACTCCCAAGTACAACTATATTTGTCGTTTCAAACAAATTAAAACCAAAAGCATCTCTCATCCAATATGGTGCAAACCATATTAACAAACTGTATGAAACTACAAATGAATTTATATATGTACTTACTAATACAGTGTTATATAGATTCCTACCACTTAAAACCTCTCGGTAGATGGAAATAAATTTATTCTTTAATTCCCCTATTATATAGAGAAAAAACTTATAAAAAGACTTCTCATTTAAAGAGATAAACCGATTATTTCGAGCTATCGATTCTTCTTTAAATTCGTCTGCTTCTTCTACAAATAACCGAATTACTATAATAATAAAGGCTGGAATTGTTGCTATAAAAAATGCACTACGCCAGCCTAAAACCGGAATTGAATATTGTGTAATAATGCCAGCGAACGCTGTACCTGCAGGCCATCCTGCCGCCATTATTCCTATTATCCATCCACGATGTCTCTTTGGTACAGATTCTACTAAGATTGTTGCCCCAACAGCATACTCTGCAAACGCACTTCCAGTAGCAATCAATCGATAGATTACTAAGGAAGTAAAGTTCCACGCTACGCCGCTAGAAAAAGTACCCAAAGTAACAAGCACCAAAATCCATTGGAAAACTATTTTTCGTCCCAAATAGTCCATTATTGGACCCACTACAAAACTAAATATAATAGCCAGGAGAAATCCTGCGCCTGAAATATACCCTAATGTCTGTAAATCAAAATCAAACCGTTCCATTATCGAAGGGCCAATAAAAAAAAAGAGCGATGCATCCATTGCTGATATAGCCCAACCTAAGAAGGTAACTAAGGTTAGAAATAAATGATATCTTGTTAGGCGTTGGGGGTCTTTCATTACTCCCACCTCATAGGTTCCCCACAAAATACTGCTCTGTATCGATTGGGAGTATGTCCTGTTTCCTTTTTAAAGACTTTAATAAAATATTTCACGTCATTATAACCAACTTTTAAACTTATTTCATAGACCGGTAGATTGGTTTTTACTAACAATTCTTTAGCAGATTCGATTCTTTTATTTTTAACATGCGTTATAAAGTTTAAATTTGTATCTTTTTTTATGGTCGCACTAAGATACGCAGGTGAAAGATTTAAGCTTTCTGCAACACGTTCCAATGAAAGCGAAGAGTCATAATAATTGGCATTTATATATTCCTTCACAAATGATACATAATTTACTTTTGTGGATTGAAAATTATTAATAATCTCTTCAATTAATGGCTCGAAAAATTGATCGTACATTTCTTCAATATCTTCAATTGTTTGTACAAACCTATGTTTATAAAATATTTCCGTAACATTATATAAACTTATTTGAGTGTTATTTAAATACCGAGTAAGGAAAATAAAAATTTGAAATTTGATCAAGATTTTACTTTCTAAATTACAGTATTTTTCTAATACGCTACCAATTATTTTTTTTACATCTTTTTCATTTCGACTTTGAAGGCTTTTTGAGATTTTTTCTTCATCTATTCGTGACAAAATAATATTTACATCTTGGAATTTTAAGCTCTCATTTTCATGATAATACTTTATTCGAAAATCGATCTCTGCCTCTCTGTATGCAGATAAGAAGTTCCTTTCGATATCTGATTTAATACTACTAATTCCGATAGTTTGATTGTTTTTTTTATATACCTCTTCCATGCAATAACGTAACTTACCTTTATTTAGAGAACCAATTAAATTAAATTGATACAACCCTACCGACAAAGAAACGAAAGTCAAATCATTATCGGTAAGATTTTCAATCGGCGCATCTGTTGATGTTGTTTTTACGATTAAGCTAAAATAAAAATCTTTTTGAATTACATCATAATTCGGAACGTAATTTGAGTAAGAAAACATTTTTTCGTAAATAAGATTTTTTAATTCTATATTTAAAGTAATATGGGAGTATTTTTTCTCCTGGTCGATATAATTGGTTGTTTTTATAATTACTTCTTTTAATTCATCTGCATCAACTGGTTTTAATATGTAATCTACTACACCATGCCTTATTGCTTTCTTTGCGAAATCAAAATCATTATATCCTGATATAATGATAATTTTAGGCATTTTTTCGTTTTTTTCAGCTATTCTATCGACCATACTGAGACCGTCAATTAAAGGCATTTTGATATCCGTAATGATAATATCGGGTTTATAATTTTCCATTAATTCTAATGCTTCTTTGCCGTTTTTTGCACTTTTGACCGAATTAATATTAAACTGTTTCCATTCTAAAATTTGTTCTAACCCCCTACGCATCCATAACTCATCTTCAACAATCATAACCTGATACATTTTCTACCCCCTCATTTATTTCTTCGAAAGGTAACCTAATTATTACACGTAGTCCTTTTGTGTGTTGGCCTTGAAATGAAAGTCCATATTCATTTCCAAATGCCAGTTTGATTCGAGAGTTAACATTGGATAATCCAATTCCCTTATTCTGTTGATTAGTTGATTCAACTTCCGTTTCAACCAATAATTTGTTCATTTGGTCCAACTTTTCTAGATTAAATGATACCCCATTATCTGCAACATAAATTATTACAGAATGATCCTGTCGGTATGCTCCTATTCGTAGAATTCCCTTTTCATTATTTAAATCTTTAAAAGCATGATTGAAACAATTCTCAATGATGGGTTGGAGCATAAATTTAACAACTTTACACGGTAACAGTGATTCATCTACTTTTAACTCTTTCTCTATCATGCCATCTAATCGAATCAACTGAACATTTAGATAGTTGTTTATGTGATTTAGTTCATCTTTTAGGGTTACAAAGTCACTATTTTTGCTAATATTATAACGAAACATATTTGCTAATGACTTTGACAATTCAGCAATGAGTGGTACTTTTTCAACAACTGCTATTGAATTGATGGTCCCCAAAGTATTGTAAAGAAAATGTGGATTTATTTGCGCTTGCAAAGCCTCAAACTGCGCCTTATTTGTTTTCATTTTAAGGTAATACCTTATTTCGTTCTGAACTTTTAGTTCTTGATATATCTTATTTAGATGAATGGAAATGTCCCATATTTCATCCTTTACAATTACTTCCTCATCAAACTTAATAGAATTTCGTTCTATATCTTTGGATAACTTTCTAATCGGATTGGTTAAATAATGCGAAATCAAAATAATTGAAAACATGCTGATAAGCAACACAATAACAATAATAGTAACTAGTTCTTTAATAAAATATATCTTATTATTCATTAATTTTGGTAATGTTAGTAGAATATATTTATAGTTTGTTAATTCATCTAGATGGTATGTAATAAATGCTTCTTCACTAATAAATCCATGGTTAGAATTTTGGTCGAATTTATATTCTAAAATCTTCTCTATATAGTTCTCATACTCATCTTTTGATCCACTTTTAAAATATATGGGCTTACTATTTTCATCTAAAATATAAAAAGCTTGCCCTTCCAAATCAATGTCTTTTAACATCTCATCTAAAATCTGTACTGTATTTGGATTTTCTAAATTATTTCTATCATTTACTATCAATGAATTTTCAACTAGATTAAGATAATTAGAGTTATATTCAACTTTATTCTGATACAATCTAGACGCTGAAAGCTGATAAATTAGTATTATAATAATTATTAATGGTACAATCGTCATGAAAAAATATAAGATTATATATTTATTTTTAATACTTACAAACAATTAAATTCTCCTTTGAAATGGATTTTTGAAACTGCTATTAACGCACTGAAAAAATTCTATATTTGGAGTATATACTAAATATAGAAAGATAGAAAAAACCTGCGTTTCACTCACAGGTTTTTTATTTATTGGTCTATTTAGTTACTATATAAGCGCTTAATGATTTATATGGTTCATATTTAGTATATACATCTTCTCGGCGAGTTCGATCAACAAACGTAGTCGCTGCACCTGTTTTTCTATTTTCATATAGTTCATCAATATCGACAGTACCAGTTACAATTGTTTGTATATTAGTTTCTGATTCGGCTACAATTCCATTAGGGGACCACGCACTATCACAAGGACTTAATATTGACGAGCGACCAAAGCCATTCGGTAGAGGTTCACCAGGTTCCCCTACAGTAGGGCAATGAACATAGTATACTTGATTTTCGATTGCACGAGCTTGTGCGCAATGACGTACTCGCCAAAAACCTGCTTCTGTGAATGTGTATGATGGACAGAAAATAATCTCCGCACCATTTACACTTAAGATTCTTGATATTTCTGGTATTTCGGATTCATAACAAACTGCTAAGCCAAATTTAGCAGGTCCAATATCATAAACTTCTAACTCATCTCCTTCAGTAGTTTGCCAACCTGCTTCTGCAGGGAAAATATGCGTTTTTTTATGTTCAACATGAGAACCATCTTTATCAAAGATGTATGCTATGTTGAAGTATTTGTCTTCTCGGCGCTCAAGGTGTGAACCTGCAATAATAACTTGCTGTCTACTTTTTGCAATGTTGCTGAATAATTCCTTATACTGAGGAGTGTATTCATCAATTTTAATTAAATCAGCGGCAGTTAATTCTTCTTGATCCGGGAAACTTCCAAGTAACCCAATTGTAAATAGTTCTGGGAAAATAACATAGTCTGAATCAGAGGGAACTTGATTAATTAAATTTTCAACTTGTTGCTGAAATTCATGAAATGATGCTACTTTTTGAACACTAAATTGACACGCAGTTATTTTAACATTTCTCATCTAACTCCCCCCCCAACTGGTATTTGTACTTCTTCATAAGCATCGTAAATTTCACCCAATGTAGCAAACCAAGCACCGTTTTCTTCCATATATTTAATTAGTTTTTCTAACATTTGGATAGTATGAGCTCTACCGATAGTTTGAGGATGAGTTGTTAGTATAAAGCAAGCTCCTTCTTCATTATTTGCAGCGTAGTCAAAGATAGATTTCCATTGATTAAATACTTCATCCACTGAAGTTTGTCCTTCTTGGATACCTGTAATATATTCAATTTGTGGGAAATCATCTAGATACCATGATACTGGTAATTCAACTAAGCTACTTTCAGGACCAAATACATTTGCTTTGTCAGAATTCACTTCAATAACTGGGCGTGGGCGATATGGATGTAAATCGTTTCCCATTAAACTACTATCATATTCAAAGCCGTACTTTTCTAAAATACTTAGCGTATTAGGACTGAAATCCCAATATGGAGAGCGATAGCCGCGAGGTTTTACACCGATTTTCTCTAATGACTCTAGACCCATTTGCATTACTTTTTCTTCTTCTTCCCATGTCATATTTGTTGGATTTTCATGAACATATCCATGATGTGCTACTTCATGGCCTGCTTCTACTATTTTTTTGCAAATCTCAGTAAAAGTATCTACTGTATGACCTGGTATACACCAAGTAGTTTTAATATTATATTTTTCGAATAATTTTAGAAGTCTTGGTGCTCCAACTTCAGCCCCGAATTCTCCACGCGCTAGATATGCAGGAGAAGTCAAATTAAATGAACCATCCCAAATAGATTGTGCATCAAAATCACATCCGATATTTACTGCAACTTTTTTCCCTTCAGGCAATTTAATTTTCCCATATTTTTGCATTTTTACCCCTCCATAAAATATTATTTGTAAATCTATAAGTAGAATACTATTTTTATTTTATTCTGAAAATTCCACTTATTTATGGATGGTGTAAATTTTTTAGATTTTAAAAATTTCTTATCTTTAAATAATTAACCTGTATGTTAATAACTGTAACTACGTTTCGATTGGCTGCTTCCTTTAGATTTTCCCTTATAATTGCTCATAATCCAAACCCATACTCAGATGTGATGTACGATATTCGCAATAAAGCACAGGTATAACACAAGAACAAATGACTCGAGTGGAGAGCTCTATTTTACAACAAAAGAAAAAAGTACCGGAATTGGAATGATGGTTTCATATATATTATTAATCAATTGAATTCCAGATTACGGTTGTAAGTGAACAAGGAATAGGAATATGCTTTTTTATCCAACTTCCTATTTATCAATAAACTTTTAAATTTTTGGTTGTACAACTTCCAAATTTATGATACCTTAAGTATGAATTTTATAACTATTCAATTAATTCACTAGGGGAGCCCTTGATAAGGGCTGAGAATAAAGTATTCACTTTTAAACCCTCATGACCTGAACAGGTTCGAACCTGCGTAGGAAAGTGTCTGGTATTTTTTTGTGCTTATCTATGTACAATTAACAAAACCACTTTCCTATCTAAGGTTAGTGGTTTTTTTGCGTGTACTATTACTAAAGAGGAGTAATAAATATGAAACTGATTGCCTTAACAGATGATTCACATACAGTTGACGAACTGACAAGTATTATTTCTTCTGTTCAAGATGTTGTTGATTATGTACACATTCGAGAGAAATCAAAAACGGCTCACGAAATTCTTTTGCTCATTCAACTTTTGGAACAAGCAGGTGTGAACAAGAAAAAGCTGGTTATTCACGATCGCTTAGATATTGCGTTACTTACACAAATTTCGAATATCCATCTCCCATCACATAGCCTTCCTATCCAAAAGGTACGAAAAAACTTCCCGTACTTACGGATTGGTCGTTCAATTCACTCTTTAGAGGAAGCGAAACAAGCAGAAAGGGATGGAGCTAATTATGTGTTATATGGGCATTGTTTTGAAACAGATTGTAAAAAAGGATTAGTTCCAAACGGCATACATACTATCAACGACATGAAAAAAGCCCTACAAATCCCTGTATATGCTATAGGAGGCATTACACCGAATCGGGTACACATTCTTCATGAATTACAAACTGATGGCATTGCGGTTATGTCTGGCATTTTTTCTTCACCCAATCCTCATGTATCCGCACTAGAATTTTCAAAATTATGTAAGGAGAATTCATGTGAAAACAAATTATGATGTAGCCATTATAGGCGGTGGAATTATCGGTTGCTCTATAGGCTATTATTTAGCAAAAGAGCAGTTGAACGTTGCTATTTTTGAAGAAAAACAACTAGCTGGTAAATCAACAAGTGCAGCTGCTGGTATGTTAGGTGCTCATTCTGAATGCAAGGATCTTGAGATTTTCTATCCTTTTGCAAGAAAAAGCCAACTAGACTACTTTCAGCTTCAAGATGAGTTAAAAGAGCTAAGTGGTATAGATATCGAGTTAAGGAAAGGGGGTATTTTCCAACTTGCTTATTCAGAAACAGAAAAACTCGAACTTAATTCTACCCTCTCCCTTCCTACCGTCAAATGGTATGACAAAGAAGATGTACAACATGTAGAAGCTTTTGTTTCAATGAATATTTTAGGAGCCGCCTTTATTAAAGATGATGTTAATGTCTTACCCAAGTCTGTTTGTCAAGCATTTGCTAAAAGTGCCCAAGTCTTCGGTGCATCGGTTTTTGAATATACACCCGTTCTCTCCATTCAAAAACAAGATAACTCCTATATGATTGGAACTAACAAAGGAAATTTCCAAGCTAAATATGTCGTTGTAGCTAATGGTGTATGGAGCACAACTTTTTTCCATCAGCTTGGTTTAACAAATACACTTATTCCCGTCAAAGGAGAATGTGTATCTGTTTCCAGTGAAAAGCCCCTGTTAAAGCACACACTATTTCATGAACACTGCTATATTGTACCGAGAAACAATGGAAGACTTGTAGTTGGAGCTAGCATGGTTGAAGGAGATTGGAACGAACAAGTAAGTCTCGGTGGTATCGAAAGTCTCATTGCTAAGGCTAAAACAATGCTTCCTTCTATTACCGATATGAAAATCGAATCCTTTTGGGCAGGACTTCGTCCACAACCATTTGATCAAAGACCATTTATCGGTCACCATCCTGATGATGAATGCATTTTATTCGCTACAGGTCATTATCGAAACGGCATTTTGCTTGCCCCTGCTACTGGACAAATGATTCGAGATTTTATTATGAAGAAAGAAATAAGAAAAGATTGGGTGGAAGCTTTTAAAATCAATCGCCAAGAGAGGTGAAACCATGAAATTAATTCACTTGAACGGGAAACCTATTGAACTACCAGGAACCATAAGTTGTGTTCAGGATTTGCTTCAATTGTATGAATTAGAAAAACGCATTGTAGTCGTAGAAGTAAATAAAGAAATTATTTTTAAAGAGCAATATAGAGAACAAACATTGTCAGATCGAGATACTGTAGAAATTGTTCATTTTGTAGGAGGAGGATGATAATTATGTTAAAAATAGCTCACCACACATTTCAATCAAAACTTTTACTTGGAACAGGGAAATTCCCTTCTTTTGAGGTTCAGAAGCAAGCCGTAGAAGTATCTGGGACTGAGATCTTAACGTTTGCAATTCGCAGGATGAATATTTTTGAAGCATCTCAACCAAACTTCCTTGAACAACTAGATTTAACTAAATATAAACTGCTTCCAAATACAGCTGGTGCCAAAACAGCAGAGGAAGCTGTTAGAATTGCTAAGCTAGCAAAGGCTTCAGGGTTATGTGACATGATTAAAGTTGAAGTAATTGGTTGTGATAAATCTTTATTACCGGATCCTGTTGAAACACTAAAAGCTTCTGAAATGCTATTAGCAGAAGGATTTATTGTTCTGCCTTATACGTCTGATGATGTGGTATTGGCTAAAAGACTTGAACAACTTGGGGTGCATGCAATTATGCCTGGTGCATCGCCAATTGGATCTGGAAAAGGGCTAGTTAATCCATTAAATCTACAATTTATTATTGAGCAGTCTTCTGTTCCTGTTATTGTGGATGCCGGTATCGGTTCTCCAAAAGACGCTGCATATGCGATGGAATTAGGAGCAGATGGCGTTTTACTTAATACAGCTGTTTCGGGTGCAAAATACCCTGTCAAAATGGCACTTGCTATGAAACTAGCCATTGAAGCCGGCCACCTTGGCTATGAAGCTGGAAGAATAACAAAGAAGAACTACGCTGAAGCAAGCAGCCCTACAACAGGGATGGTGACTTCTTGATTAACCGCTATCAAAAACAAGCATTATTTTTAGGTTCTGATGGACAGAAACAATTACAAAAAGCACGTGTACTTATTATAGGAGCAGGAGCGCTAGGATCAGCTAGTGCGGAAATGCTGGCACGAGCTGGTATTGACACAATTACGATTGTGGATCGTGATTATGTTGAATACAGCAATTTACATCGACAACATCTTTATACAGAAGCAGATGCAATGAATCAATTACCCAAAGCCATTGCGGCTAAAAATCGACTGCAACAAATAAATAGTGAAATTACCATTGACAGTCACATAATCGACATCAATGCTTCTAATATTGAAGCATTGGTTAAAAATCAATCTATTATTATTGATGCGACAGACAATTTCGAAACAAGAATGGTGGTAAATGATGCAGCTGTTAAACATAATGTTCCTTTTATATTCGGTGCGTGTGTAGCTAGTTACGGTTTAACTTTTTCCATTATCCCAGGTTTAACTCCCTGTTTACATTGCTTGATGAATCGCTTACCTCTTGATGGTATGACATGTGATACAGTGGGCGTTATTGGTCCGATTGTTCAAATCATTGCATCATTTCAAGTGACACAGGCTTTAAAGCTGCTTACTGGTCATATACCAGTACCAACACTTCAGTCTATCGATATTTGGAAACATGAAAAAGCAGAGATCACCATTTCATCTATGAAAAATAAACAGTGTCCAACATGTGGTGAGAAAGCCACTTATCCCTATCTATCTTTTGAAAGCCAAACAAAGGCAACTGTTTTATGTGGTCGAGATGCCGTGCAGATTCGCCCAGGCATTTCCCTTACACTTTCACTAGAGCACTTGAAAGAAAAATTACAATCGTTTGTTACTCAAATTACAGTCAATGCTTATTTACTATCATGCATATTCGAAGACTATCGCGTTGTTATATTTAAAGATGGTCGTGCAATTATTCATGGTACACATGACTCGAAAAGAGCTAGAGTTGTGTATAATCGCATTATTAAGTGTTATTAATCATAACAATAAGTACTTAATAAAATTATAGTATGAAAGAAAGGGAAAACCGAGACATATTTAGTCCATATGAACGAAAGCTTCCTTTCATTGTAAACGTTAAGTAGTCCCCAAATACTACATTGATAGTGTATTTCGGGACTATTTTTTGTTTGCTTCACTTTTATCGGTACTCTGTATGACATTGGTAATCTTGATGATCACGACAGGATTTTATCAATTTCTTTTTATCGCTACATTCATGTTTGATAGTGTTTCAAATAACTAGCGAAGATAATATAGGGACTCAGGATCGTACTTCTTTTGCCGTTTCACATAAAGCGCTTAAAGACAATCCCTTTAATTCAAACAATAAGTGATGGCTTTTCCTAGCGCGCTTTTGGTAGAACGAGATCTTTCTGTTCATAAGGGATTCTGAAATAAGTCCAGAATGGGCTGCTTTTTACAGTCGCTGCTTATATCGTTATGTAGAGTTGGCATGTTTTAGTTCTCTTTTACTGATCCTTATTTCACAAGCATTCCATTTTGCTCCATAGAATCAAGCTTTTGCCGATTCAGGTTTTATTCTTGAATATCTAACACCTAGTAGGACAACGACCACACCTGCCACAATTAATACAATAATTAGTGTTGTGAAATGCTCTGGATTAAACTGAACACCAAATATTAAACCAAGTGAGACGGCAGAAAGTATAGAGCCAATATGCCGACATGCTTGATACATTCCTGTTGACACTCCAATAATGTTTGCCGGACTTGCTTCAAGCATGGCAACTTGTAATGTAACATTGCCAAAACTACATCCAGCTGAAATAAGCGATACGATTATTAACATTACGATAATCGGAACATGATCAAAGAATATCCAAAGTAATAAGGCACCAATTACCATTAACATATTCCCTGTCAAAATGGTTATATTTACACCTGATTTATCAATCCAACGACCGACTAATGGTGCAGTGATGATTCCCACTCCTGTCACTAAAAACATTAGCATACCACTATATGCCACACCAAAATTCAGACCATCTTGAAAATAACTCGGCAAACCAAAAATTAAGCTGTAGTAAATGAAATTAAGAACAATATATTGTAAAAAAACTAAAGACAATTTCCGATTCGAATTAAATAAACGAATATCAATAAATGGAATTTTTGTTTTCAACTCGTGCCAAACAAAAAATAATATGGAGATAACTCCTATAATCCCTGTCACATAATTCACCGTAGCTTTAAGGGATAGCAAAAACAATAATAGATTGATAACCCCAATCAAAAAAAACAAGATCCCTATTAGATCCATTTTTAGAATTATTTCATGAAGAGTCAATTTCTTTCTCGTACCATCCTTTGGCAATACAAACCACCCTAATAAAAAGCATACTAATAGAACAGGTATATTGACTAAAAAAATTGCCTGCCAATCTCCCCAGGCGATTAGAAACCCTCCGATTGTAGGTCCCAGTGCTGTCATCGCCGACATCATTAAAGAAATGAAACCAAGGGCTGCTCCCTGTCTTTCATGAATATGATCATGAATCATTCCAATTCCCGCAGGATAAATGGCTCCGCTGCCAACTGCTTGAAATAATCGCATGATAATTAAAATTGTAAATACTGGAGCTAAAGGAGCACCTATAGCAGAGATAGTCACTAAGATGAGGCCTCCTAGAAACATTTTCTTTCGTCCAATCACGTCAACAAGTTTTCCAGCTATTGGCTGAGTTACAGCACTCGCTAAATAAAAGGAAGAAACTAACCAAGAAACCGTCAAATAAGAGAGGCCAAAATCCTTTTGAATATTAGGAATTGCCAGTGCAATCATGGAGGAATTAAGGGGATTCAACATTGTTCCAGTCGCCACTGATGATAAAAATAAGCCCCGGCTTTTAGTCAAATTTTTCATTTAGACACCTTCTTTTTCAATAACATAATGTACTCATCAATTAATTGAATATAGATACCTCTTTACAGGTCACTTCATTAGCCTCCCTATTAGTACATCCTTCCACAAATCTCATCTACAATATCTTAAATTGCTTTAAATAATTGCTCTACAATTTGGGGCTTTTATGGAAAAAGGGCCCCTTCCCAATTCAAGGAAAGCGCCCGATTGTTGAGAAACCTTACATATATATTTTTTTAGAAGCTGGTTATCTACTATTCGATTAGAAAGAGACACTAATCTCGAATTCCATTTAACGGTAGTCACTTATTAATCAAATTTTTTTAAATAGAAGACAAAGGTTTTATAACAATGATAGGAAGAATCGCTTCTATAAAAAATTTTCTCAATACACCTTGTTATATTGTATATTCTTCTAAAGTACTTTTCGCAAAAATTTCTTCAATATCAAATTTTCTCGATATCATACCCTGTTCGTAGGAATACTTAATTGCTGCTTCCAATGTCACTCTGTTTTTTTCGACTCCATAAGGCCAAAAGTCTTCCCCCATTATTTTAATCGTGTTTTCCCACTCTGTAGTAAACCAAGGCAGTGTCACCTTTAAGGCTGCTGTCTGTTTTAGTCCTTCATATGTCATTTCTTTTGCCTTAACGAATGCTTGGTATAGATTCGCAGCTACCCATGGGTTTTGTTTTAGAATCTCATCCTTAATTGCCACAACATGCATAATCGGAAAAATTCCTGTTCGTTGGTAATACTCTTTTTCTACGGTTGGATAATCAGAGAAAAGTCGTTTTACGTTTGGCGACCCATTCAAAAAGCTAGAAGGAGCACGAGGTGCAATCATAGCATCAATTTCCCCATTTTCAAGCATTTGATTTAAAGTTTGATTATCTCCAATTGGATTAATATTAATATCTGCCGGTAAAGTTAAAGGTACCTTTTCAATTCTTCCAGGTGTTTCTTCACCACCAGTAAGCCAGATTATTTCTTCTGGTGAAACACCATATTCATCTTTTAAAATTCCTCTGATCCATAAACACGCCGTTAATTGATACTCGGGAATTCCTACTCGCTTTCCTTTTAAATCAGCTGGCTCTTTTATTCCACTATTTGTATTGATATAAATACCAGAGTGTCGAAAGAAACGTGAAACAAAGACTGGAATAGCCGTAAAATTCGGAAATCCACGATCACGACCAATTAAATAAGAGGATAGTGATAATTCCGCAACATCAAATTCTTGATGACGCATCATGCGAAAAAATGTTTCTTCAACAGGTGTATTCAACCAATTTAACTCAATACCATTGGGTTGAACAGTTCCATCTGTTAATGGACGAATCCGATCATAATCCCAACAAGCGAATGATAATTTTAATTTACTAGTCATAGTTATTCTCCTTCTCATATATGATTTTTAATAGCCAATAAATATTAAATAGCTTTCGATATAGACTGTTTAATAAACTCTAAACTCTTTGATAATATTAATTATGAACTCACTTCTTCTATATTTATCTATAAGTCAATCAAACTCAAGTGACTTACATGGAACAACACAATAATCTATTAATAATAAAAGATACTCAATTACCATGGCATACCGATAACAACGAAGAGAAGCCATGCAAGTCCTGGTCCCAAGACTATGAACGTCAAAGCAACAACTAAAAGTTGTTTAAAAAAGACTCTTTCTTTTATTCCTTGTACATTTGTCAGTAAAAGGGCACCCACTGATGACAACGGACTTAAATCAACAATGCTAGAAGAAGCAGCTACTGCTGATAATACGCCAAGAGATGAGATTGACGGATCCTGAAGAATAGGTGTCGCCATTGGAATAACAGCTGCTAGGAATCCTGTAGTGGAGGCAAAGGCTGATACAATTCCGCCTACATAGGACACAGCTAAACTTGCCATTACAGAATTATCCATATCAGAAATTAAATTAGTAATGTAGTCCATTACACCGATTAATTCAAGAACTCCTACATAAGTCATTATCCCTGTTATAAGAAAGACAACTCCCCACGGCATTTCTTTAACCACTCCATCTTGCTTATGTGGAAATAGAATTGATAAAATTAAACCCACTATAAATGCGGCAAAGCCAATATTAATATCAAAACCAATTACTAATATTATTAGGATACCAATGGCCCCAAGTGTTACTCCTTTATATAGGTCTAATCCTTTACCTTGCTTTTCATTCGAATTATTTTCATACTCATTCTCGACTGTAGCTGCAACAAATTCAAATGCTGAAGTTTTACTTTTTAATAATCGAAATCCTCCAAACATAGTGAAAAAGATAGCTGAAACCAAAGCAAAATAAATAATGCAGTTTACAACTAGAAGTGAGGGAGAATACGATAGATTTCTTGATTCCATTACGCCATTGATAATTACGCCAAATATGTTTAATTGTGTAAAGGAACCTGCATTTACCCCCATTACAATCAATACACCCATCATTAGTTGGCTAATTTTGTTTTGGTAAGCGATTCTTAACGCAATTGGAGCTAAAATGGAAACAACTGCAATTCCTGAAGTACCAATACTAGTTAAAATCATACTTAATACAAACATCAGCCATGGTATCAAGCCAACATTTCCTTTAACTAAACGGAGTCCCCAATCAGCAATCAAGTCTACAGTTCCACTTTTCTGTATAATAGAAAATAAAAAAGTAATACCAGCAAGTAGAATAAAAAGGTCTGATGGAAAGACGCTATAGATATCATCAAGACTTAATCCACTAAATAAGGAACCAACAATAAAAGCTGCAACAAAGCCCATGACCCCAATATTGACAGGTAGCGTTGAACCAATTACAAACATAATGAGAAGTACGATAATTGCAATAATTTCAAAACTCAACTAATCTCACTCCTTTTTTGTAATAAGAAAAATTTCAATTTTCAAAAAATTATGTTGTTACAGCTTTTCTCCTCTAGAATCATCAAGAATCAAGGGGTAATAAATGGATAGTACCTAAATTTTAAAACCTCCTTTAGCTATTTTTTCCTATTTTAAAGGCTAATAGATAGACCGTAAACACATTTCTCTCGCATAGGACAACAACTAAAATATTTTTTATATAATGGAATTATTGTTTTTGAATTCTCTGATATTTGTTTGACAACTATTAATCTTTATAGCTAATATTTTTCTTACTTTATTAAAACAATAGCTATAAAGAAATGTCTTTTCCCTTAATTAACATTTTGAAATAGAACATGAATAGCTTGATTAAGTAGAATTGATACATAGGAGGAGTAAAAATATGAAATCATATACACATTCAACTAACGCAAAAACGCTAGATTCCGTTCATAATGCTATGCGTATTTTAAAGAGTTATTCTAGTGGATTACCAGTAAAAAAAGTTATGGAATTGTCACGCGAACTGAATTTAGATAAAAGCTCAGTTAGCCGAATAATTGCAACACTCAAAATTGAAGGTTTTATTGAAAAGGATAAATATTCAAGCGGATATAAACTAGGTCCAGCTGCTCTTACTTTAGGTAATGCTTATAAATTTTCACACGAACTCTATAATGAGTCTAAGCCAGTCTTAAAAAGATTGGTCGATGCTATAGGAGAAACAGCTCAACTAGCTATCTTAGATGATTCATTTGAGGTATTTTTTATTGAAAGTATAGAATGTAAGCATCCACTTCGTTTTATGACAACACCAGGTTCTCGTAGTCCTATATATTGTTCTAGTTCGGGTAAAGTTTTATTGGCTTTTCGAAATGATGATCACCTAATAGATGAGGTGATTCGTTTTGGCCTAACACCGTGGACGAGTCATACAATTACTAACGAACAGGTTTTCAGAGAAGAAATGGTGAAAATAAGAACACAGGGATATGGTGTAAGCATGGAGGAAAAGTATGAAGGGGTAATAGCAGCTGCAGCTCCTGTTTTTAACAAAAAAGGAGATGTGATTGCTGCAATTAACATAGTAGGTCCTAGCTCGCGGATAAATAAAGATAAATTAAATCTTGGGATTCGTTACTTAGTTTCAGCTGCAAATGAAATTTCGAAGAGTTTCCTATATTAGAAGTTCAAGGGGAAGTTGATGGAAATTTAGATGTTCTTGATTTCCCCTTTCCTCACTTGCTGAAGAATTTAGTTAGGTAAAATTTCAATACCACTTCTGTGAAGATGATAACTAAAAAAGACACAATTCCTTTTACAAGAATTGCGCCCGTCGTAATATAAGGTTAGTCAGATTTGGTGTACCCTTTTTTAGTATAGCACGTAAGTTTTAATATTTTTAAAACCCTTAACAACTATTACTAGTTTCAACGTAAATGTTCTAACAGTAAGAATTATTGATATAATTCACCTCCAGATTCCTTAAACTCCTCAGCTTTTTCTTTCAATCCTTTTTCTATAGCCTCTTTCGTATCAAGCTTGTTTTCTTTTGCGTAATTACGAATATCTTGAGAGATTCTCATGCTACAAAATTTTGGTCCACACATTGAACAGAAATGAGCTGTTTTTGCACCTTCTGCAGGTAATGTTTCATCATGATATTCCATAGCACGTTCTGGATCCAATGATAAGTTAAATTGATCTCTCCATCGGAATTCAAAACGAGCTTTTGATAAGGCATCATCTCTTTTGCGTGCTCCCGGATGACCTTTTGCTAAATCAGCAGCATGTGCAGCTATTTTATAAGTTATGACACCTTCACGTACATCATCTCGATTTGGCAAACCTAAATGTTCTTTTGGTGTTACATAACATAGCATAGCTGTTCCAAACCAACCAATCATGGCCGCACCGATAGCAGATGTAATATGATCATAGCCAGGAGCTATGTCAGTTGTAAGGGGCCCTAGAGTATAGAATGGAGCTTCCTCACAAACCTCCAGTTGTTTGTCCATGTTTTCTTTTATAAGGTGCATTGGCACGTGACCTGGTCCCTCAACCATAACCTGTACATCATGCTCCCAAGCAATTTTTGTTAGTTCTCCAAGAGTTTCTAATTCCGCAAATTGTGCTTCATCATTGGCATCAGCAATGGAACCTGGACGTAAGCCATCCCCTAAAGAGAATGCAACATCATAAGATTTCATGATTTCACAGATTTCTTCAAAGTGAGTATATAAAAAGTTTTCTCTGTGGTGGTGAAGACACCATTGTGCCATTATAGACCCACCTCGTGATACAATACCGGTTAAACGATTTGCTGTTAACGGAACATACCGTAAAAGAACCCCAGCATGAATGGTGAAGTAATCAACACCTTGTTCGGCTTGTTCAATCAAGGTATCACGGTAGACTTCCCATGTTAGGTCTTCAGCAATTCCTTTTACCTTTTCTAACGCTTGATAAATGGGGACGGTACCGACAGGAACAGCTGAATTTCGAATAATCCATTCCCTTGTTGTATGAATGTTTTTACCTGTCGACAGATCCATTATGGTATCTGCACCCCAGCGTGTTGCCCATGTCATTTTTTCAACCTCTTCTTCGATGGAAGAAGAAACAGCAGAATTTCCGATATTGGCATTAATTTTAACGTGGAAATTACGTCCTATAATCATAGGCTCTAACTCAGGATGATTGATATTAGAAGGAACAATGGCTCTCCCTCTTGCAATTTCATCACGAATGAATTCAGGTTTCATATTTTCCCTTAATGCGATAAATTCCATCTCAGGAGTGATGATGCCCTTCCGCGCATAATGAAGCTGTGTGACATTTCCCCCTTTTTTCGCTCGCAATGGTTTACGCTTTAAACCGGGGAACACGTTATGATTGGCGCGTCGGTCATTTTCATCCTTGTAACCATTGTCTTCAGGTTTAATTTCTCTCCCTTCATATTCCTCAACATCCCCTCGTTCACGAATCCATGTGCTTCTAAGCCCAGGGAGTCCTTTTGTAATATCAACAGAATAATCAGCGTCCGTATAAGGTCCACTTGTATCGTAGACACGAACCGGCGGATTTTCTTCTTCACCAAAGCTATCTGTTGTCGGGCTAAGTTTAATTTCACGCATAGGTACCTTAATATCGGGTCTTGATCCTTCAACATAAACTTTTTTACTACCTGAAAAGCTGGACATGATGGTAATACTTTGTTCGTTAATTAAATTGGATGACATAGAGTAAATCTCTCCTTTGTTTTATATTAAAGGACGAGATCTAGAGTAAAGATTAAAGTGGATAAAACACGAGGAACATAAAAAAAGCCAGAATCCATAAAAGGATGGACCGGCTTTGTATATGTAGAAGTTTACTCAATAGAGTTAATTATTCTAACTTCCCCACGCTAGCATTATCTAGATCAGGTCCAAAGGGTCAAGAAACTTCACTGCGTTTCCCTCTCAGCCCAACTCATTGGACTCCCCTAGTTATTACTATTTAATTGATTTTAGTATACAAGAGTTTTAAGCAAATGAAAAGGAAATTATTTATTGAAAATTGAATCTTATAATTCAGGATTTCAAATACAAACACGAATATTAAAACATAATTAGTTATATTATCTTCGTATAAATGGAAAATCTACACATCCAATTTTCTCCACAAGATTTAGGATAAATGCCATTTCTTGTGATAAAAGTAGAACTAGTATTAGAGATTGCCAATTCCATTATTCTATGATTTACTTACACTGTAGTTTTAAAATAAATTGTCTTAGGTGCCTTAATATAGGAGAATAGGGAAGTTTTAAAACAACGCGGAGCCCGCCACTGTAGTCGAGGAGCTGCTGCAATGCCACTGGCAAACCGGGAAGGCGCAGCGTGTGATGAATCGGAGTCAGGAGACCTGCCTAAGAGAAGTTCTACATGTGGTTATGGCAAAACCTCAGTTTATTTAAGCTGGGGTTTTTTGTTTGGTCGGGAATTACCATAAAAGGAGGAAGATATTTATGCAAAAATTAAAGGAAACGATTAGTTTAATCGATGGTTTAAACACACAAGCACAAGAACAAATGAAACAACATTTAAATTCTCTTACTAAACCATTAGGAAGTTTAGGCTTGTTGGAATCGCTCGCGATTCAAATAGCAGGTATAACTGGAAATGTACAACCTAAAATCGACCCGGCAATGGTAGTGTTAATGGCAGCCGACCATGGTGTAACGGGTGAAGGAGTTTCTGCCTTCCCATCGGAAGTTACTCAGCAAATGGTTAGAAACTTTATTACAGGTGGTGCAGCTATCAATGTTTTATCCCGAGCTTCGAATGCTTCGGTTCAGGTTGTTGATATTGGGATTAATGGGGATTTGCTACTTCCAGGTGTAATCAACAGAAAAATACGCTATGGAACAAATAATATGGTGCAAGGGCCCGCTATGGAAAGAACTGAGGCTGTTTCAGCGATAGAATCAGGAATCGAGGTAGCACAGTCAACTATACAGAAAGGTGCTCGACTGCTTGCTCTTGGAGAAATGGGAATCGGAAATACCACAGCAAGCAGTGCGATGGTCGCTGTACTCGGACAGCTATCAATCGATCAAGTCGTGGGTTTAGGAACAGGTATAAATCCAGAAGAAAAAGTAAAAAAAGCAAATGTTATTAAAAAGGCAATTGAAATAAATCAACCCAATCCGGCCGATCCGATTGATGTTCTGTCAAAAATCGGTGGATTGGAAATAGCGGGACTTGTAGGGATAGTATTAGGGGCTGCAGCAGCAAAAGTCCCTGTTTTAATAGATGGCTTCATTACAGCCGTAGCTGCGTTGACAGCGGTTCGAATTAATCCCGAATGTGTACATTATCTTATTGCGTCGCATCAATCAGTGGAACCTGGCCATATCTTTGTCAATAAACTTCTGGGATTACAGCCGCTTGTCAATCTAAACCTTCGCCTTGGAGAAGGAAGCGGAACGGCAATTGCACTTCCGATTGTTAGATCAGCTATTCAAATTGCAAACGAAATGGCTACTTTTGAACAAGCAGGTGTGGCTGGTTCAAATGACGGTTCGGTAAAAGGTGCAGCTGAAGTAGCTGCTTCAACTGAAATATTACATACTGAACCTACTTTGCGAACGTCAACTCGTCATGAGTTTGACGTGCAGCAAAAACAAGGTGTTTATCATGCTATTCATAGTCGAAGGGATATTCGGTCATTCATAAAGCATCCGATTGAGAAGGAAAAGTTGTACAGAATTTTAAAAGCAGCACATCACGCGCCCTCAGTAGGATTTATGCAACCTTGGAATTTCATTGTGATTAGCTCGGACGAAATTAAACAACAATTACATGACGTTGTTTCTAAAGAAATACAAATAGCAGGAAGGTATTTTGAAGATGAACGGTCTTTGTTATATCCCAAGTTAAAAGTTGAAGGTATTCTTGATGCACCTGTTACAATTTGTTTTACGTGCGATCCGACAAGGAACGGAGATCATGTACTAGGTCGAAATACAATACCAGAAACAGATGCCTATTCGGTAGCTTGCGCTATACAGAACCTGTGGTTGGCTGCTCGCGCTGAAGGGCTTGGAGCTGGATGGGTTTCCTTTTATAAGAAACAGGACATACGAAGAATACTTAATATTCCACCACATATAGAGCCAATCGGTTTGATTTCAGTTGGTTATACACATCAATTTCAAGAACAACCAATATTAGAGACTGTCGGATGGGGAAAACGAATACCAATAGAAAATTTAATTTATACTGACAATTGGGGAAAGAAATGAAACTATGGTTAAGTAACATTATCTACCTAGGTTTGATAAGGTAATAAACGAAACAAGTTGGTTCTTCAGAAGAACCGTCAGACTGATGACAAACGATTTAATCCTACGTTGCTTGTCTCACTCGTCTTCACCTGCCGCTAACGCTTTCAACCAGAAAAAACCGGATGACAAGCGTTCTCAAGACAGGCTTGCTAATCTTTTTTCTTAAAGAATTGCCTAATAACGTGTAGACAAAGTCGATTTTCGACTTTGTCTACACTCTGTCGGTTCTTCATTAGAAGAACCGTTTATTTATTCTATAATAAGTATTTAAGATATGTTTCCGCTCCTATTGGTACTAACCATAATGGAGTCCGATTTAATTGTATAAACACTCTAAACCTCACTAATAATAAAAACATGTAGGCGTTAATAGTTTAGATTTTGACGTTTTCGCCTGCTTTCCTCCACCCACAACGTACAAACGAGTTTCCAAGATGGATGCACTATCTGTTATTTTTAATCCATTACTAATCCACCATCTACTACTAGATTTTGAAATTGAATGTTAAAATTATCCCACTCAAGCTCAAAGGCATTTTTTTGAGTAATCGGATTAAAACGAAAATCAATTAAAGCATTATTTATAATAGTAGTAATCGGCGTATTAAAATAATTCTTAGCTTTTGCAACGATTTCATTCACTTGTTCCTTATCTCGAACATCTGCTTTAATAGCTATCGCTTGATCTCCTAATATTTTTACAAGGTTTTCTGCTTTTTCATTACTATTAAAATAGTTAACTATAACATTTGCCCCTTCATTACAAAAGCAGTTGCCAATGTATCCCTAACTCCCCTGCTCGCCCCTGTAATCAAAACTGTTTGTTTACTTAATTCCATACCATCTCTCTCCTTACATTAATGTATTTAATAGATTTAATCTTTAACAACAATAAAAAACTAGGTCACAAAAGGACCTAGTTTAGTTTTAATTAAACTACTTCCCTCCGCTGGTACTAACCAGATCAGGTCCTGAGGGTCAAAAAGTTCACTCACTTTTTTCTCAGCCTGCAATACAGGCTCCCCTAGTAGAAAGATTATTCTGTTAAATAATGCACTTACAATTTTAATCAATAATTAAAGATAATCAACTATAACTGCTCCCCCAACAAACTCGTTTTTAGAATGCAAGAATTAAATCTATTACAGACATAGGGGTAAATCTAATATCATGATTTCTTGTTCTTCTCTCAGTATAAAAATCTCCTAAACGATGTGAATACTTACGACTCTACGTGTAATCTCAAGAAATCATGATTCCTTTTGTGACTTGATCCAATAATGAGTTAATAAAATCTGAATCTACTTCCTTCTTATAGATGAGAATCCTATAATATACAGGCCCATATAACATATCGGCGACGACATCTTTCTCAATAGATGAATGGACTTCCCCATCTATAATTGCACGCTCTAAAATTCGTTTTGCATCCTCACGACGCGGCTTCAGATAGTTTGTATAAAAAGACTGTGCGATATCAGAATCTTCATCACTTTCTGCCACAAGTGCTACCACTGTTCGACCAAGAGTACTGTTCAGAACATTTGCAAGCGTTACAAGATGTTGACGGAAATTTTCTCTGAATGGGGTATTTTCTTGGAAGTACAAATTCGTATCAGTCGACATGAGGAAGGCATCTAACACAAGAGATGGTTTGTTTGCCCACCAACGATAGATTGTTGCCTTCCCTACACCTGCAAGTGTAGCAATCGCTTCAATCGTTAATGTTGAATATCCCGTTTCCTCTATTAAATGGACAGTTGCATTAAGAATGGCCGTTTTCGCAGCTTCACTGCGTGGCCTTCCAACTGCTTGTGGTTTTAATTTCTTTTTCTCTAGCATCTCTATTCCTCTCTTTAATGTAATAACCAACGTAAATACATCGCTTCTTGTTTTTATATCCTCTACATTATACCAGGGAATCAATATCACTGAGCGTTTTTTACGTTCACTTCCATTTTCGGAGGTCCCCATGCTTGTTCTAAAATAATTGCAATTAATAACCCTATCATTACGCCATTGCTAAATAAGTATTGTAATAATGTTGGTAGTGCCATAAAAACGCTTACAGGTAATAACAAAACTCCTGTTCCAATAGATAGTGCTGCACTTAAAATAGTCAACCGTCTTTGGTTAAGCGGTTCTTTTAATACTGAACTAATCCCGATGCCTACCATTGTCGTAAATGATGCAAGCATTGCTGCATAGGCAATTGGTCCCGGTAACATCGAAAGAGCTGAATACACTGTTGGGAAAAAGGAAATAACAGTAAGTGTAATACTCGCTAATACAAATGGCAACATTCGACTTTGCCCAGTCATGCGAACAAACCCAGCAGATACGGCAAATGGCACTACTCCAACTGTTGAAAAAACAGATGACAACATAGTGTTAATCCCACTTACAATTCCTGTATTTTTTAAGAAACCTCTATTTTGATTCGATTTCTCCGCAGGAATTTCAAAAGTTGGATCTTCAAACACCTGTTTCATTGCAGCAAGACAGGCAATAATGCTAGAAATTAAGACAAAAGTAATCATAATTGCAGAAACAATTATACCAGTATTTAATTTCGGTAGTCCCCAAGCGAAAACGTTAGGAAAAGAAATAATAGTTGAAGTATTAGGCATATTAGGATCGATACCATTAATTAGAAAGAAAGCAGTTGAACCAACAATTATACCAATTAATACTGCATAACTTTTTAACCACCCTTTCCCCCAGATAGATAGAACCAATACTAAAATGAAAATGACAAATGCAACAATTACATTTCCAGGGTCTTCAATTGTTGACGTAGTACTTACGCCAATCATTCCTTTTAAAAACGTTCCAGATAGCTGAAAGCCAAGAAGTGTCAAATAAACCCCATTTACTAAAGGTGTAAAAATCCTCAGTAATTTATTCATCCATCCAGTTAAACCTATAACAACAAGAAAAACTCCTGTTAAAAACATAGCGCCCTCTAATAGTTGTAGGGCACCCATCTTATCTAATCCTTGCGTTACAACCATTTGTCCCATTAATACAAAGACTCCTAACCATATACCAGCAGGACCATCACAAATCGGAAAACGATGTCCGAACAAAGAAGATAAGAAAGAAGATACCCCAACAACTAGAAAGGTTCTTTGCATTAACGTTGAGATTTCCACTGTAGAAAGTTCAAAAACTTCCCCAACAATTATAGGAATCGTTAGCGAGTTCGCTAGTAAATAAATAAACCACTGTAAGGAACCGAAACTGGTATCCAATTTGTTTTTATACATAACCCTTCCCTACCCTTTTGAACATTATTAATGTAAAATATAAAACGATACGTTCAGTTTTAATATTATGTATTATATAGTTACATTTCAACTATAATTTTTATATTTTGTTGTAAAATGGAAATATAATTTATTCGACCTAATATTTTTTGGGGGGATTATTCAATAAATACTCTCCTAAATAACTAAAAGTGCTCAACATATCTCAATATTATTTCTAACGCAAATGCACATGTCATTAAAATACGATAAGGTATAAGAACTACAGTAATCGTATCTATTAAGTCAGCATAAGTCTCCTTTTATCTTTGCGATATGGTTCAATAACCGCCCGGTCCAGGGATAATAATAATGTTAGTAAAACTAAAAATATATTTAAGCCATTTCATTACTCCTCACCTAAGCTATTTATAGCTTTACAACAGATTTACCGAGTGATGTAACACAATTCAACTAGTAATTTGAAATATACTATTTTTATTAATCTTATTAGCCATTTTTTTATATTATTTTCTATTTGACTTTCACTATTTTTTCTGTAGAATTTTTTGTAATTTTAATAATGTACTTAAGCTTTTTAATTTAGTTTGTATAAAATCTTTAGATTCATAGTAATGGAGTGATTTTAAATGAGTAATTTCGGATACATTAAAGAATTAAACGCTCAAACAGGTATGGTATATAAATTTATCAAAAAAAATGATATTTTTATCCATACAATGATTGAAGGAGATTTACTCTATCATCTGGGGTTTACACCCGAGGATATTATCGGTAAAACCTTACATGACTTTTATCCAGAAGAATATGCCAATAGAAAACAGCAATACTACTTAGATGCATGGGACGGTAAATTTGTACATTATGAAACTAGGGTTAATGGTAATTATTACGTTGCATCGTTAAGACCAATACTTAAAAATAAGGAGGTTGTTGAGGTGGTAGGTTCGTGTATTAACATAGGCGGATATTTAAAAGAAACAGTATGGCCAGAAGACTATTTAACTCAAACATTATCGGAGGAAAAAGTAACTGAGAAAATATTGTATAATGCGTTGCAAAGAACTAACCATATGATTAACGAAACCTTGCAACAAACTTATATTCCAGTTAAAAAGAATTTAATGATAAAAAATAATTCCAATATTATTTTCATACCTTTATCTGAGATTATCTTCATAGAAAGGTTGGACAGAAAATCCGTCATTCATACAATTAATAAGCAATATGAATCCTATGAATCCCTCTTCAACCTAAGCCAACAACTAGATAAAAACTTTAGTAGATGTCACAAATCCTACATTGTAAACGTTGATTATTTAGAGATTATTGAACAGAAAGGTCAAAAATATGTAGGACATTTTAAAAAATACGAAAAGACAGTAAAAATATCTGGAAATATGTTACTAGAATTAAAAAAGTATAAATCCTAACTAAAACTCAGCATAATTGGCTGAGTTTTTTTTTCATAATTTCTTCAAAAAAACTCATTTTTTGTTTTAAACTATTTATTTATTGATTCAAAATATTGAATGATGTTATTGAAATAATCGGATTAATGTTTGAAAGCAATTAGACAACGAAACAAAATACCATTATGATACATCATGTTATTAAGTATTTGCTTTAGAAGACACATCTCACTTTTAGTTCAAAGACTAAATTTTTACTTAGCTACTAAAAACTTAATTATTTTAACAATCATCTTATTTCTAAGTATAGTAGTTGGAGTTGTGTTTCTGAAAGAAGTTAATGATGGCATGAAAACTCTTGATAAAGATTCTATTTAAAATAATAAAGTTATTAGTTAACTTTCGAGATAAAACTGGTGATATTCTCATCGCTACAAAGGTAATCCAGACTGCGAACGAGCAGATTGGAACTCAAACTTCTCATGAGCTTACACAAAAGGTTTTAATAGAAGTAAAGAACTATTACGGTGAAGCTAAAATTACAGGAAAGATGTTTCAAACAGCCAATATGCCTCAAGAGTAATGGACGAAATTCTTGGAATTCTTAAAGTTGGGGCTCCCTAAGTAATAATTAAGTAGACTATCTCTTAATAATTAAGCTAAAAAACAC
>Ga0180217_1000800_pt1 | contig 41740 bp, 37 predicted proteins | sample eDN3rd37CBELigOP_FD_128521 | JGI IMG/M metagenome (GOLD analysis project Ga0180217, IMG submission 128521) | Enriched Organic Plus compost microbial communities from Emeryville, California, USA - eDNA 3rd pass 37_C BE-Lig OP (version 2) (version 2) ...
CTCGCGAGACGATCAAGCTCCGGCCGCCCCGAATCGTAGACGTACGAGAGCACGCGCCCGCCGTGGGTGGGCGCGTCGAAGGTGCGCAACTCGCGCAACCGCTCGAGCACCTCCGCGGGAGGGTTGCCGTGCACGGGCACCGAAGTGTTGGGGGACATGCGCTTACTCCGCCCTTCTCTTGTCGTCCTCCGGGGGCTGCGCCGATCCTCGCACCTCCGCCTGCCGAGTCGACGCTCGCCCCTCCGGCGGCAGCGCCGCCCCGTACTCGTCCGTGCGCGGAGCGCCCGCGAGATCGACGATGCGGGCTGCGTTCGCTACGACATCCCGTTCGCGCAGCCGGTACCGCCGGAGCACCAGCAGGCTCCCGACCATCAGTACCGCCGGCACGAGGCTGAACGACAGCGAGATTCCGTTGACGGCGCTGGCGGGTTGCGTGACGGTCACGCCCGCCGTCGACTCGACGTACCCGGTCAACGCGAGCACGACGGTGAGCACGGTCGATCCGAGCGCCATCCCCGCCGTTTCCCCGGCGGTCCACACGCCGCCGAACACACCCGCGCGCCCGTCACCCGTTGCTGCGGTGTCCGCCCCGATCACGTCGGGGAGCATCGCCATCGGCAGCGTCTGCATGCCCGCGTACGCTGCACCGGCCAGGGCGACCGGCGCGACGATCCACCACCCCGGTGCCCAGAGCATGCCGATCAGCGCGAGCGTCGCAACGAGGAACGCGGCGCTGGCGATCCGGAAGCTCCGCTCCTTGCCGAGCCGGTCCGCCACCTTCTGCCAGACCGGCGCGAAGATGAGCGCCGGTGCGATGAGCGACGCGAACAGCACCGTGACCGCGCCCTCGTCGTGCAGCACCCAGGTGGCCACGAACTGGGCCCCGGCGAGCATCATTCCGGTTGCGAGGGCCTGCAGCACGAAGGTGCCGAGGAGGGCGCGGAAGGGTTGGCTGTCGCGCAGCACGGCAAGCCCTTCGCGGTAGTGGTCGAGCGAGAACACGGGAGGGTTCGCTTCGGGCGAGGATCGCACCGCGCCGACCGCCCGCCCTCTGGGGGCGATGCTCGACGAGACGCCGAGCCCGAGACCGAGCACCAGCGCCGCCACGACCGCCATGGTCAGGTAGCCGAGCGTGGGGTTGTTCGGGAACAGGCCGCGCACCTCCGGGCCGCCAGCGCCGAACAGCAGAATCGCGAGGGTGAGCACGAACACGCGCCACGTGAGCAGGCGCGTGCGCTCGCGGTAGCCGTTCGTCAGCTCGGCCGGCAGCGCAATGTACGGCACCTGGAACAGGCTGAAGCACGTTGCCGCCGCGATGAACGCGATCATCACCCAAACCGCGCTGAGGGCGGGCGGCAACCCCGGCGGTACCGCGAACGTCAGCACGAACGCGACCGGCAGGCCGACGGCCCCGACGATCATCGGCCCCCGCCGCGAACCGCTGCGCGCCAGGGCCCGGTCGCTCAGGCCACCGATGACCGGGTCGATCAGCACGTCCCACACCTTCGCGACGCCGACGATGAGCCCCGCCACGATGGCGGCGACCCCGAGCGAGTCGGTCAGGTAGTAGACGAGCACGAGACCCGGCAGTGTGGCGAAGCCGCCGGTGCCGAGCGACCCGATGGCGTAGCGGGTGACGACAGAGCGCGAGAGGCGTCGCGACGCGGCTTCGTTCGACCGTGAACTCATGCCCCTAGCGTAATGCCCGGCAGGAATTTGGCCAGGATCAGGTTCCCGGGTTCTGCAGGTACTCCATCAGATGCTGCATGGCGTCTGGGTCGCTCATCGCCTGCATGAGCTCGGGCGACTGGGTGAACCCGATCATCACGAACACCATGACGACGATCACGGAGAGCACCCCGGCGGAGAGTGGCACCCAGAAGGTGAGCTTGCCGGCGCGAAGACGCTGCACCGAGAAGATCAGCACGACGGCGTACAGCGCGAGAATGATGATCGCTCCGACCGTTCCCAGCGTGGTGATGCCCTCGGCGACGGTGAAGTCCTCGAGCCCGAGGATCGCGGCGGCCTCGGCGATCTGCGCGTGCATGTTCAGCAGCGAGAACCCCGAGTTCAGGGCACCGTACGCGCCGAGCACGAGAAGCACGATCGTGATGACCCGATCGGCGGTGCGCGGCCGCTGAGTGCCGGCGACCGGGACCGGCGCAGGAGCGCCAGGCGCGGGAGGGGCCGGAGCATCGGGTGCCGAGGTCACCGCGGGCGGTGTCGTGGCCCGATAGGGCTCGCCGTGCCCGGGCGTCGCGGTCCCTGCGGGTGCCTGGGGTGGTGCGGCCGTGGCACCTCGTTGGGGATCGGCAGCGGCACCGGTCGGGCGGTTCACGCCCAGGTTGTGCGGCACGCCCGGCAGTCGACCCGGGGTCGGCGAGGCCGGTGCCGCGGTGTGCGGGGAACTCAACGGCTCGCGATCCGGCCCCTGCCCCTGCGGCGCCTCGGGCGGGGTGTCGGCGTACTCGCCGTACCGGGGGCGTGCCCGTTCGTCTGGACGCTCGGTCATGACCTGCTCACCGACTTGCCGGCGCTGCCGAGCTGCTCTGCGGCCTCAGCCACGCGGGCCGCCATCGAGCTCTCGGCAAGCTTGCCGTAGGCGCGCGGATCGTACTGCTTCTTGTTCCCGACCTCGCCGTCGATCTTGAGCACGCCGTCGTAGTGCTTGAACATGAAGTCCGCGACAGGCCGCGTGAACGCGTACTGCGTGTCGGTGTCGATGTTCATCTTGATCACGCCGTTGGCGACGGCCTCGGCGATTTCTTCGGGCGAGGATCCCGATCCGCCGTGGAACACGAGGTCGAGGGGCTTCGGGCCCGTGCCGTACTTCTCGGCAAGTCCGCGCTGGATCTCATCGAGCAGCTCAGGACGCAGCTTCACCCCGCCCGGCTTGTACACGCCGTGCACGTTGCCGAAGGTGAGGGCCGTCAAATAGCGGCCCTGCTCGCCGAGGCCGAGCGCTTCGACGGTCGCGACCGCATCCTCGAGTGTTGTGTACAGCTGCTCGTTGATCTCGTGCGCGATGCCGTCTTCTTCGCCGCCGACGACACCGATCTCGACCTCGAGAATCACGCCGATGGCCGCCATGCGGGGCAGCAGCTCCTTCGCGATGTCGAGGTTCTCGGAGAGTGGCACCGCCGAACCATCCCACATGTGGGACTGGAAGTAGGGCAGCCCGCCGTCCTTGACGCGTTGCTCGCTGGCTTCCACGAGCGGCAGCACGAAGCTGTCGAGATGCTCCTTCGGGCAGTGGTCGGTGTGCAGGGCCACGGTCACGTCGTACGCCTTCGCGACCTCCTCCGCGTACTTCGCGAACGCGATCGCACCGCCAGCACGATTCTTCACGGTGTGGCCCGCAAAGTAGTCGGCACCGCCGAAGCTCACCTGCAGAATCCCGTCGCTGCCCGCCTCCGCGAACCCTTGCAGCGCCGCGTTCAAGGTCTGCGAGCTCGAAACGTTGATGGCGGGAAACGCGAATCCGCCCGACTTCGCGGCGTCGAGCATCTCGGCGTACTGTTGCGGGGTTGCGACTGGCATTCGGCTGCCTTTCCTCGGGGCTTGCGGATCCTCGTTCAAGTCTAGGCGATGCGCCTCCGCCGCGCCTTGAAACGAACGCCGACCCGGCACCGGCGCGATACGCTTATGGTCATGACGAAACAGCACTCGCTCGGCACCTGGCAACCGGATCGCAACCTCGCCATGGAGCTCGTGCGCGCCACCGAGGCGGCCGCCATTCGCGCAACACCCTGGATCGGTCGCGGCGACAAGAACGCGGCGGACGGGGCCGCCGTCGACGCCATGCGCCGGTTCCTGTCGACCGTGAGCATGCGCGGCACGGTCGTGATCGGCGAAGGCGAGAAGGACGACGCGCCGTGGCTGTACAACGGTGAAGAGGTCGGCAACGGGGTCGGCGCGGAGTGCGATGTCGCGGTCGACCCGATCGACGGCACCCGGTTGACGGCCGAGGGTCGCCCCGGTGCGCTCTCGGTGATCGCCGTCGCCGACCGAGGCAGCATGTACGACCCGTCCGCGGTGTTCTACATGGACAAGCTCGTCTGCGGACCCATCGGCGTCGGCGTGGTCGATATCGAGCGGCCGATCGGCGAGAACATCCGGGCGCTGGCTCGAGCGAAGGGCGTCGACGTCAGCGACATCCGTGTGGCCGTGCTCGACCGTCCACGCCACGAGCAGCTCATCGCGGACATCCGCGAGGCGGGCGCGGGCACCCGCCTGATCATGGACGGCGACGTCGCGGCCGGCGTCAACGCCGCGCAGTGGGACTCGACGATCGACCTCGCCGTCGGCGTCGGCGGGACACCCGAGGGCATCATCACCGCGTGCGCCGTGAAGGCTCTTGGCGGTGTGATCCAGGGCAAGCTGTGGCCGAAGGACGACGCGGAACGCGAGCAGGCCCTCGCCGCCGGTCACGACCTCGACCGGGTGCTGCACGCGAACGACCTGGTCTCGAGCGACAACTGCTACTTCGTCGCGACCGGCATCACCGCGGCGGACTTCCTCGATGGCGTGCAGCGTCGCGGACCGTTCCTGCGCAGCGAAAGCGTCGTGATGCGCGCGTTCTCGGGCACCATTCGCCGCGTGATCACGGATCAGCGCCCCGACCGTTGGGACTGATCCCCGACCGGCGGGACTGAACCGGCGGCGCTGACGGGCTCAGTGGCCGAACGTCGCCTGATCGAGATGGATGAGTTGCAGACCGCCCTCGGCGACCGCCTTGCCCACCGCCTCTGCGAGTTCCGCCGGTGACGACGCTCGCCTCCCGTTGCCACCGCACGCGATTGCGACGGCCGGCCAATCCGGTTGGGTGAGGTCGACGCCGACCGGTGAGATGCGAGCCTCCACCTCGTTCTGTTTGATCTCTGCGTACCCGCCGTTGTCGACGACGATGACGGTCACATCCAGGCCCTGCTCGACGGCAGTGATGAACTCGTTCATCGAGAACATGAGCGCGCCGTCGCCGAGCACGCAGAAGACGGGTCGGTCGCCCGCTCCAATCTTCGCGCCGATCGCGGCCGGGAGACCGTACCCGAGCGTCGCGTACGTCGCCATGTACGGTGTCGAGTTCGGTTCGGATACGCGAAGCGCATTGAGGAGACCCCAGTACGCGATCTGCGATGAATCGCACGAGACAATCGCTTGTTCCGGAAGCGCAGCGGCGATGGTTGCCGCGAGTCGAGCATTCTCGGGGGAGAGCGCTGCGCTCTCGGCCCGCACCCGCTCGAGCGTCGCCGCGACGCTGCCGGCTGCGGCGTTCGGGTCTCGCGCGGGGACATCGGCGAGGGCAGCGTCCAGCGCCGCGAGGGCCGCCGCCGAGTCCGCGACGATGCCGACATCGGCGGACTGATTCTTGTTGATCTGGGAGGGAAGCAGGTCGATGCGGATCACCGTGCCGCGCGCCTCCAATCGCGGCACCCACAGTTCCGCCTCGCCGAGCTTCGAACCGACGACGAGCAGCACATCGGCGTCTCGCGCACGATTCCTCGCCGCGTCGAGCCTCAGGTTCGACCCGAGCGACAGCGGGTGGTGCTCGTCAAGCACGCCCTTGGCGTTCAGCGTCGTCACGACGGGGGCCGCGAGCCGTTCCGCGAGCGCGCGCAGCTGGGGGCCGGCGTGGCGCGACCCTCCGCCCGCCAGGATCACGGGGTCGTGTGCGTTGCGCAACAGCGCGGCGGCAGCGGCTACGGCCTCGGGGTCGGGTTCTGGCACCGGCGTGAAGGCGCGTGGTGAGAGCATGGCCGCGTCGAGTTCGGTCTCCTCCTCGAGAAGATCAAGCGGAATCTCGAGATACACCGGCCGTGGCCGACGGGTCGCGAACAGTTCGAAGGCGTCGTGCACCGCCGCCACCGCTTCCTCCGCGGTGTGCACGCGACGCCCCCACTCGACGATCGCGGAGGCCGCCGACAGTTGATCCTTCGTCTCGTGTAGGGTGCCGACGTCGGCGAGCTCCTGCCCGCGCGCTGGCCCAGGGGAGACGATGAGCATCGGGCGCGACTCGCAGTAGGCGGTGCCGGCCGCCGAGAGCGCATTCAACAGGCCGGGGCCGCTCGTCGTAATGACGACGCCGGGGAGCCCCGTCTGCAGCGACCAGCCGTCCGCACCGTATCCGGCCCCCTGCTCGTGCCGGGTGGTGACGGGGCGGATCCCCAACGACGCGAGGGGTCGATACAGTTCGAGGTTGTGCGTGCCGGGGATCCCGAACACGGTGTCGACGCCGTACCCGCGGATCGTCTCCATGACCACCCACCCGGTGGTCCGCTTCTCGAGTGTCTGCATGATCGCTCCCTCGCGGTCTCGAATCGGAACCTACGCTGCCGAGTACCTCACCGAGCCGTCAACCCAGGTCTCGCGCACCGGGATCTGCGCGATCTCGGGGCCATCGACCTCCAGCGGGTTGCCGCCGAGCACGACGAAGTCCGCACGCTTGCCGACGGTGAGCGAACCCAGTTCCGCCTCGCGGCCGAGTGAGATCGCACCCTCGAGGGTGTGCGCGCGCAGGGCGAGCTCGGGGGAGATGCGCAGCGAGTCGGGGCCGAGTTTGTGGCCGCGTCGCGTGACGCGGGTGACGGCGGCCTGGATCGCCTCGAGCGGCCTGGGCTCGGCCACCGGCGCGTCCGAGGAGATGGTGATCGGCACTCCCGCATCGCGGAACTCGCCGAGCGGGTTGAAGCGCTCGCCCGGGGTGCCGATCGCCTGTTCGACGCCCTCACCCCAGTTGTAGTAGTGCTGCGTCTGGTTCACCGGTCGCATGCCGAGCTCGGCCATGCGTGCGATCTCTTCGGCCGCAGGCAGGCCGCAGTGCTCGATGCGGTGCCGGGCGTCGGAGTCCGGGCGCTCGCTGAGCGCCTGCTCCACGGCGTCGACCACCATCTTGATCGCGGTCGGGGACTGCGCGTGGGTCGCCGTCTGCAAGCCGAAGGCGTGCGCTTTCTTCACGAGCTCGGTGTACTCGCGCGGTTCGTGGTACAGCTGCCCGGTGCGGCAGGGGTCGCCGACGTACCCCTCGGGGAAGTACGCGGTCCAACCGCCGAGCGTGCCGTCGGCGTAGAGCTTGATCCCCGTCGCGGAGAGGAAGGCATTGCCGAACGGGCCCGTGAGGCCGAGGTCGACGACCTGATCGAGCAGGTGCGAGAGGAAGTACATCGACACGCGCATGTCGAGAGCACCGCGATCAGCCATGGCCAGGTACGCCGCGAACTCGCGCTGGGACACCTGCGCGTCACCGATGCAGGTGACACCGCCGGCGAGGAATTCGCGCTGCACGAGGTCGAGCTGCCGTTGGTGCTCGGCCGGCTCGTCACCGAGGTGGAAGTTCGGGCCGTGATGCCCGATCTTCACCCCGTGCAGACCGGTGAGGATATTGCACGCCGCATCGGAGAGCTCGCCGGTCAGTTCGCCATCGGCGTCGCGGAAGAACTCGCCGCCTTCCGGGTTCGGGGTGTCCCGGGTCACGCCGAACTTCTCCAGCGTGTAGCTGTTGACCACGCCACCGTGCCCCGAGGCATTCATGACGTAGACCTCGCGGTCGGTCGCGATCTGATCGAGCTCGAAGCGGGTGGGGTGGCGCTGCTCGCGCAGGTTCCGCTGCTCGTAGCCGTAGCCGCGGATCGGCGCGCCGGCGGGCAGTTTCTTCGCCCCTTCGCGCATCAGTTCGATGATCTCGGGGATCGAGCCTGCCCGTTCGGGCCCGCAATCGACCCAGGTGAGCATCTGGCCGTACATCAGCGGGTGGGCGTGGGCGTCAACGAAACCGGGGACGATGGTTGCGCCGGGGTAGTCGGCGCGGACCGGATCCAGGCCCTGGTGTGCGGCGGCCTCCGAGACCTCCGAGACCGAGCCGACGGCAAGGATCCGGCCGCGTGCGGTCAGCATCGCCTCGGCGATAGGGTGCTCCGAGTCGACGGTGATGATGCGATCCGCCGTGATGATCGTCGGTGCCGAGTCCCTGGCATCGTAAGTGGCGAGCTGGCGCATGGATTACTTTCCTTCCGGGTTCGGGATTGCTGTGGTGTCGAGGCGAGGCTCGAAGGAGCCGGTGACGGGAGCCATGTCCGAGTGCTGCGGCGCGAGCGCGGTAGCGATCCACGCCGCGAGGCACATGACGCCGAACTGCGCGATGACCGCCCAGACGCTGCCGGTGGCCGCGAACAGTGCCGCAGCGATCACAGGCGAGAGGCCACCCCAGAACGCCGCACCCACACCGTAGGCGAGGGACATGGAGGTGTACCGGGCCTGCGGGCGGAACATTTGCGCCAGGAGCGCAGACAGCGGCGCCCAGGTTGCGCTCAGCGTGATGCGGATGACGGAGACCAGGATGTAGACCATCGCGACCTGCTGCCCGGCGATCGTGAGCACGAGCGGGATCATGACCGCAAACGACAGGCCGAGTCCCAGGTACATGAGCATCTTGCTGCCGATCTTGTCACCGAGGTAGGCGAGCGGCAGGGTGACGATCGCCTCGAGGAAGGACGCGAGCGTCATGGCACCCAGCAGCGTCGCGATCGGGAACCCGATCTCCGGGCTCGTCGCGTAGCTTTGCACGTAGGTGGTGGCGAGGTAGTATCCGCCGGTCGAGATGGCGACCATGAAGAAGCCGAGGAGGATCGGGTACCAGTTGTTCTTCAGCGCGAAGAGGACCGGTGCAGACTGCTCGCGGCCGCCGACCTTCTCTTCGAAGACCGGGGTCTCCTCAACGCGGTAGCGCACCCAGAATCCCACACCGATCAGCACAATGCTGACGAGGAACGGAATTCGCCAGCCCCAACTGAACAGCGCCTCGTCGCCGAACGCCGAAACGATCAGGAACGCGCCCGTAGACAGCAGCGCGCCGAGCGGGTTGCCGAGCTGGGTGAAGCCGCCGTAGAACGTCTTGAACTTCTCCGGCGCGCTCTCGACGGCCATGAGGCTTGCGCCACCCCACTCGCCGCCGACCGCGAGCCCCTGGGCGATGCGGAGCACGATCAACAGGATCGGTGCCGCGATGCCGATCGCCGCGTATGTCGGTAGCGCGCCGACGAGCACGGTCGCAATACCCATGATCAACAGCGTGATGGTCAAGGCGGGCTTGCGGCCGATCTTGTCTCCGATGTGCCCGAAAATGATGCCGCCGAGCGGCCGCATGAAGAAGGCGACCGCGTAGGTGCCGAACGATGCGAGCGTGCCGAGCGCCGGATCGACCTCCGGGAAGAACAACCGAGGGAAGACGATTGCCGCCGCTGTGGCATAGACGTAGAAGTCGTACCACTCGATCGTGGTGCCGACTGCGGCGGCGAATCCGGACTTCAGTGCTCGACGATGCGAGAACCTCGGGGCCGTGCTGGTGGTGGACATGAGGAGCTCCTTCGCTCGTGGTTCGTGCCAATGGAGTGTTGTAGTGCCGATGCTAGGTCAAATGCGCGAGATTGAAAACCGATTTTGGATGGTCAGAATGCGTTGTCGCCGCAGTTTTGACGAGATACAGCGTCATTTCATCGGATTCAGTTGCTCAATCTGAGATCTGACCGAGTTTATGCGAACCGGGATCGGATATTCGCGTATCTTAGCTATGCGCCACTCAGGTGAGCGCACGTACCGACAGAACGAACAAGACGGAGCATGAAGCATCGATGGAACAGGATGCGAGGCGACCTCAAACGGGGGACGTGACGTCCAGCCCGTTCGACACTCGACTGATTCGCGAGTTGCAGCTTGATGGCCGAGCGAGCATTCAGGACCTGGCGAGGCGGCTCGGCACTTCGCGCGACCTCGTCTCGCAACGATTGCGCGCGCTCACCGGTGAGGGCGGTTTGCGCATCACCGCCGCCCTGGACCCGGCCGTTGCGGGCCACCACGTGCTCGTACACGGCATGGTCCGCATCTCGGGTCCGACGGCGGCTGTGGCCGAGCGGATCGCCGCGATGCGCAATATCGTCTTCGTGTCGAAGGTGAGCGGCACCGACCCGCTCGTTTTCGAATCCAGGCACGGCAGCGTCGAGGAGCTGCACCGGATGCTGGATCTCGTGCGGGAGATTCCGGCCGTGCAGCGGGTGAGGGTCACGACCTACGCGGAGGTGCTGAAGGGCTTCTTCGTGTCCGCCCAGCCCTCGGAGGTGTCGCTCGACGCATTGGACCATGAACTCATCGAGATTCTTCGAGACGACGGGCGGGCCAGCTTCCGCGAACTCGCTGAGGCCGTGCACCTGTCACCGTCATCGGTGCGGTCACGAGTACGCAAGCTCGTCGACAGCGGTGCGATTCGGATTTCGGCCACCTATGCGGGCGGCCTCTCGCGAAGTCGGCTCGCCATCGGGTTCGGAATCGGCTCGGGAGGGCCTTCCGAACCGGTGAGTCAATTCCTCAACGATTCACCCGCCGTCGAGTTTGCGGCGCGCACGCATGGGAGGCACGATTTCATCGGCACGGTCGTCGGCCCGTCGTCGGCCGAACTGCTCACCGTGCTCGACGAGCTCCGCGCCCTCCCCGGGGTGAACGAGGTGGAGTCGTGGGTCCACCTCGACGTGGTCAAGGAGGCTTACGCCGAGGCGTTCGATCCGTTGGTGCACCTGACTACGTCGGACGAAGCTACAGCTTGAGGGGGATCGCCTTCAGCTGCTGCACGCGCAGGCCCGTGGCCTTCGCGAGGGAGGCAACATCATCGACCTCGTGGCGCTTTGCCGCGTCGATGATGATCGCCGCACACGCCTCTGCATCGGCCAGGGCCTCGTGATGCCGGAACTCGCCGAAGCCGGCGGCCGCGGCTGACAGTGGCAGGCGGTGTGACGGAATATCGTAGGTCTTGCGCGATACCTGCACGCTGCACAGGTATCGAAGCTTCGGAGTCGGGGTCACGGTCTCGGCGCATGCGGCCTTGATCACGCCCATGTCGAAGCCGGCGTTGTGGGCGACCGCGATATCCGCACCGATGAAATCACGCAGCTCCTCAAGCTGTTCGGCCCACTCCCGCGCGGTCTCCACCATCTCGGGCGTGATGCCATGAATCTTGATATTGAAGGGCAGAAAGGCGTCGCGCCCGGCGGGCGGCTTGATCAGCCACTGTGCGCGATCCTCGACCATACCGCCGCGAACCCGTACCAGGCCCACCGCGCATGCCGACGCCGCATGGGAATTGGCGGTCTCGAAGTCGATGGCGGTGAAGTCAACTGGCACCCCTCTAGAGTGGCACAGGCCCCTGACAAGGCGCGGCCATCCGATCCTCGGGCGCACCCAGCGGACGCAATGGGTAGACTGAACCCCCGTGGCTCTTACTATCGGAATCGTGGGTCTGCCGAATGTCGGCAAGTCGACCCTGTTCAACGCGCTGACCCAGAACGACGCCCTTGCGGCGAATTACCCGTTCGCGACGATCGAACCGAATATCGGTGTCGTGAATCTGCCCGACGCGCGCCTCGAGAAGCTCGCCGAGATCTTCGGTAGCGAACGGATCCTGCCCGCGCCGGTCTCATTCGTGGATATCGCCGGTATTGTGCGCGGGGCGAGCGAGGGGGAGGGCCTCGGCAACCAGTTCCTCGCGAACATCCGCGAGGCCGATGCGATCGCGCAGGTGGTGCGCGGCTTCAGCGATCCCGATGTGGTCCACGTCGACGGGGCAGTGAACCCGGCCAGCGACATGGAGACCATCAACACCGAGCTGATCATCGCCGACCTGCAGACCCTCGAGAAGGCGCTCGTGCGCTACGAGAAGGAGCTGAAGAGCAAGAGGATCGACGCATCGGTCGTTGAGACCGCGCGAGCCGCCCAGGCTGCGCTGAACGAGGGCAAGCTGTTGTCGCACTCCGGCATCGACCTCGCACCGATTCGCGAGCTCGGACTGCTGACGGCAAAGCCGTTCCTGTACGTGTTCAACGTCGACGAGGGCGTGCTCGGGGACCCGGATCGGCTCGCTTCGCTCGCGGAGCTGGTCGCTCCCGCGAAGGCGATCTTCCTGGACGCGAAACTCGAGAGCGAGCTCGCGGGTCTCGAGCCCGACGAGGCGGCGGAGCTGCTGGCCTCGATCGGTCAGGAGGAGAGCGGGCTCGACCAGCTCGCCCGCGTCGGTTTCGACACCCTCGGGCTGCAGACCTATCTGACAGCGGGGCCCAAGGAGGCGCGAGCGTGGACGATCCCCAAGGGTGCGACCGCGCCGCAGGCCGCCGGTGTGATCCACACCGACTTCGAAAAGGGCTTCATCAAGGGCGAGATCATCTCGTTCGATGACCTCGTCGAAGCCGGCTCGGTCGCGGAGGCCCGTGCTCGCGGGAAGGCGCGCATGGAGGGCAAGGACTACGTGATGCAGGACGGCGACGTGTGCGAGTGGCGGTTTAACGTTTAGTCGTCTGACGTCTCGTCTCTGCCCATATCAAGGGATATCATTTTGATATGGTGACCGCAGTTCGAGCTTTACGAGAAGCTGCTGGCCTGAGTCAAGCAGAGTTGGCGTTGCGCTCGGGCGTGGCGCAACCGAACATCGCTGCGTATGAATCAGGTAAGCGGAGTGCGTCATCTGCGATGATTCAGCGATTGCGCGATGCTGCAAGGCCGCTTCCGCACGAGGCGCTTGCGGCGAACCGTGCTGCCCTGAAGCAGCTTGCGGTGCAGTACGGCTTAAGCAATGTGCGGGTGTTTGGATCAGCGGCGCGTGGCACAGATGCGCCGGGCAGCGACCTTGACTTGCTGGTCGCTCGTAGCAGCGGTGTGGGTTTGCTCGGGTTGGCTGCTTTCAGCGAGGCTGCGGGCGAACTGCTTGGAGTCAAGGTGGACGTTGTCACAGAAGGTGGCTTGTCTGAGGACCACGAGATTATGAAGACTGCGGTGGCGGTGTGAACCCTCGTGATGAATCGGCATCGCGCGAAATCGTGCGTCTATGCCTGAGCGGTGAGCAGCTTGCAGCGAGAGGGCGTGACTGGTATTTCGGCGACACGGAGAACGTGCCGGGCCTTGCTGCAGAATCGCTCATCATCAAGATCGGTGAGAACGTGGCAAGGTTGAGCGCTGAGCTTATTGACACGCAAGCCCAGGTGCCGTGGTCACAAATTCAACGAATGAGAGATCATCTCGCTCATCACTACGAGGGCACTGACTACGACGCCGTCTGGGACACGCTCGTAGGAGACCTGCCGACAATTCGGGCGCAGATTGAACTTGTGCTGCGTGGTGAGCTTGCTCAAGATCGCTCACAAAAATCAAATGCAAATTGATAACGCGACGTCGGCGAGTGGCGGTTTAACGTCTAGAACTTCGTTCTTCTGCTCGTTACGCTAAGGGTATGAATGCAGCTTCTTCGGTGAAGGCCGCACGGAAAGAACGAGAAGGAACCATGCTCGATATGGTTCTCGCCAACGCTGCTGCGCTTCGCGAAGGGCTCGCACCGTTGGGTGCGACGAGTGTCTCTGTGTTTGGCAGTGTCGCGCGGCGTGCGGAGCGCTCCGATAGCGATGTGGATATTCTGGTTGATCTCGAGCCTGATGTCGGCTTGTTTGCTCTCCTTCGCATGCAAGGCCTAGCCGAGAAGATCCTTGGAAGGCCAGTTGACCTGATGTCGCGGGCTGATTTGAAGGATAATGTCGCTCGGAACATACTCGAGGACGAGATCAGACTATGAGTCGTAACGATCGGGATCGTCTGTGCGATGTTCTGGTTGCATGCTCGGCGATCCGGTCCTATCTCGCGCGGGCAGACATTGATGGTGACCTGGTCTTCGATGCGATCAGAATTCGCTTGGTCGAGGTTGGAGAAGCAATCAAGGATCTTGATCCGAAGCAGCTCGAAAGTGAACCCGAAGTGCCCTGGAACGACATCGCTCGGATGCGCGACTTCCTGACTCATCGATACTTCGACACCGCCCACTCGATCGTGTTCACGACTGCCCGGAACGATATACCTGTACTTGTGGCAGCAGTCGAGCGCCTCTTGTCTCGCTTCGAATGAATTCTGGCTGCGGCAGTTGAGTGCGCCGTGCGACTCGGCTTCTCGGATCAGGCTCACCGGACTCGTGCGCTACGGGTCTTTCATGGTCAAACGCCGGGCCAGGTGCTCTCCGGTGAATGATGGCGGAATTATTCAAGCCAGCGCCGCTGTTCGGGTGATGTACTCGAGACACAACATTGACCCCGCGCAGAGGAGATCCACTTGTCAGTACCTAATGCTCCGGACGGCTACGCCACGGTCAACCCGATGATCATCACAACGGATGCCGATGGAGTGGCCCAGTTTGTGATCGAGGTCTTTGGTGGCGAAAAACGCTCCGAGGCCCGAACCATTGATGAGGACGGGCTAGTGTTGCAAGCGGAGGTTCGTGTCGGAACAACCACGCTCATGTTCGCCGAGCGCAAGCCGGACTGGCCCTTTACCCCGAGCCTGCTCCAGGTTTACGTTGTTGATCTTGATACGGTGCTCGAGCGCGCCACGGCACGTGGGGCTACCCTGATCACCAAACCGACGGACTTCTTCGGCACGAGATTCGCGCGCGTGCAGGATGCTAGCGCGAACCTGTGGTGGATCTGGCAACACGGTGAGGCTGACTGGAGCGAAGGAGAGTCGGATTGGACCGTTGAGGGTTCGGATGGCGGGTGGGGTGAGATATCGGCCGAACTCGCTTACATTCACGACACGCTTATTTCAGCCATGAAAGGGTTGCGCGACCCAAGGGAGGATCGTTAATCCCGCCTCGACGAACCGGTTACGCAAACGTCTAGCGATATTGACGTCGATGTGATGCGGGAGGTCGACACCTGGCTGCGCGAGTTCCCGGCCCTGCCGTCATCGGCCGAAGTCGCATGAGCGAGACAATGCGCGGCAAGCGGGCAGTTGCCGCCAAGGCGTTCCAGGTTCCCGTCATGCATAAGGTTATGTAAATAACCTTTGGTAAGATATCTGCATGGCACAGGATAGGCCGAGTGCTTGGCCGATGCTCTCGTTCGAGCGGCGGCCCTGGCGGCGCACGGGCGACGAAGTTGCTTCGCGTCGTGCCCTGATGCGCGCACGAGGAGACTACGAGGCTGCGGTACCACCGAACATCGCGCAGCTTCACGTGGATCTGAAACCAGAAGTCTTGGCGCTTGCAGACGACGCGAGCCGAGAACTCACTCGCTTCGATAGCGAAGTCGGCGTGATCGCGGCACCGTTCGCCTCGATCCTGCTGCGTACCGAATCCGCGGCGAGCTCCGAGGTTGAGAAGTTGACGTCGAGCGCGAAACAGGTGGCGCTCGCCGAGATTGGTGCATCGGACTCGGAGAATGCGAAGCTCGTCGTTGCCAATGCGCGCGCGATGGCGGCTGCCGCCGAACTCGCCGACAGCTTCGATTCGGTAGCGATCATCTCGATGCACGAGACGTTGCTCGGCGAAAGCGCTCCCCGATTCGTCGGGCAGTTTCGAGATCAGCAGGTGTGGATCGAGGGTGGGGCAATCTCCCCGCACGGCGCGTCCTTCGTGCCCCCGCATCACGATCGGGTTCCCGCGCTGATCAATGACCTTATTGAGTTTGCCCGTCGAACCGATATCCCCGTGCTCGTGCAGGCTGCCATCGCGCACGCACAGTTCGAAACGATTCATCCGTTCCCCGACGGAAACGGCCGAACCGGCAGAGCCCTATTGCACAGCATGCTCCGGCGTGGCGGAATTACCCGCAACGTTACCGTCCCGGTCTCTGCAGGCTTGCTCCGCGATACATCTGCCTACTTCGACGCCCTCACTGCTTATCGCCAGGGAGACCCGGGTGCGATTGTGGCGGCAGTATCTGAAGCCGCATTCCTGGCGATCGCGAATGGGCGCGAGCTCGTCTCCGACTTGGCCCGGGTGCGTGAATCGTGGGGGGCTCGTATCGTCGCTCGGTCAGGATCTGCGGCCGCGAGGCTGGGCGAATTGCTGCTGCGGCAGCCGGTTGTTACGGGAAACCTGGTGGCTCGTGAGCTGCAGGTATCGACTGTCGCGGCTCAGGGTGCCATTGATCGTTTCACTGCGGCCGGAGCGCTCATGCAGACGAACGATTGGAAGCGGAATCGAATCTGGCACGCGCCAGAGGTGCTCGAGGCGCTCGATCGCTTCGGTGAACGAGCGCGCCGTGCTCGTACGCCGCCGTAGACTGGGCCTGTGACGTCGACGCAGGAAGACCAAACGATCAAACCGGCCCGAAGCTTCTTCGGTCACCCGTGGGGGCTTGCCAATCTTGCGGGCGTCGAAATGTGGGAGCGCTTCAGCTTCTACGGCATGCAGGGCCTGCTGGCCTTCTACATCTACTACTCGGTGGCGGACGGCGGTCTGGGGTGGCCCAAAGACGCGGCCACCTCGATCGTCGGCGCTTACGGCGGCCTCGTGTACCTCTCCTCCGTGCTCGGGGGTTGGATCGCCGACCGCGTACTCGGTGCCGAACGCACCCTGCTGAGCGCCGCGGTCATCATCATGGCCGGCCACCTCGCGCTCGCCTTGGTGCCGGGCGGCCTCGGCCTCGCCATGGGCCTGGTGTGCGTGGCACTCGGCTCCGGCTCCCTCAAGACCAGCACGTCCACCGTGCTCGGGGACCTCTACACCCAGGGTGACGTCAAGCGCGATGCGGCCTTCTCGATCTACTACATGGGCGTGAACCTTGGAGCATTCATCGGCCCACTCCTCACGAGCGCGCTCTGGGGGTGGAAGGGGTTCCACTGGGGCTTCGGGTTGGCCGCGATCGGCATGGCCCTCGGCCTCATCCAGTACCTCCTCATGCGGAAGCACACCGCGACCGACGCGGCGCGCAGGGTGCCGAACCCGCTGAACCGGCGTGAACGAGTCCGATGGATCTGCATCGTCGCCGCCGCCATCGCAATCATCGCAGTGGCCGCGGTGCTCGGATGGTTGCGGCCTGAAACGCTATCGAGCGTCGTGGTCGGGCTCACCCTCGTCGCGGCGGTCGCGCTTTTCGTGGTGATCGGTTCGAGCAAGCGCGTCGACGCTGACGAGCGCAGCCGGGTCTTCGCCTTCATTCCGCTGTTCATCGCGTCCGCCGTGTTCTGGACCCTCTTCCAGCAGCAGTTCACGGTGCTCGCGATCTATGCGGATGAGCGCCTCGACCGCAACATCTTCGGATTCGTCGTGCCGCCGAGCATCGTCACCTCGATCAACCCGGTGTTCATCATTATCTTCGCGGGGGTCTTCGCCGCCATGTGGACGAAGCTCGGCACCCGGCAACCGAGTGCTCCGGTGAAATTCGCGATCGCGACCTGCGTGATGGGCCTCGCGTTCCTCACGTTCATCCCATTCTCGGGCGGGGCGAACGGATCCGTGCCGTTCCTGGCTATCGTGCTGATCCTGTTCCTGTTCACGATCGCGGAGCTGTGCATTTCGCCGGTCGGACAGTCGTTGGCTACGAAGCTGTCGCCGAAGGCGTTTCACTCGCAGATGGTCGCACTCTTCTTCCTTTCGGTGGCGCTCGGATCCGCCGCTGCCGGTACCCTCTCGAGCTTCTACTCTCCAACCAACGAGGTGCCGTACTTCTTGACGATCGGTGTCGTCTCGATCTCGGTTGGCGTGCTGCTGTTCATCTTCAAGCAGCCGGTGCTTCGTCTCATGCGGGGCGTTCGATAGCCCCGCGCCGGGCGACCGACTCGCTGAGTTGTGGCAGGTGATCGGGCGAGGATCACCCAGCACTCCGGGACTTAGCCACTCTGGGGTGTCGAAAAGCGCGTGCCGGAGTCATACTGAAGTGACATGCTCGCACGGTCGACGACGACACGAGGAGATACCCATGACCCACTCACTAGCCACCTATATCGCATTACCGGGCCAGACCGCCGCCGCGATGCGGTTCTGGCATAGCGTCTTCGGAGGCGAGCTCGAGATCCTGTTCTACCGAGACGCGCATCTCGAAGGTATGCCGTTCGAACCCGATCCGGACGCGGTCGCCCACGCAACGCTCACCACACCGGCTGGCGTCATCGCGGGCGGCGATGCAATGGACCTGGACAACGACTACCCCGTCCGTGGCACCGCCTACTCGCTGCTGTACACGACGGACACCCCGGACGAAGCTCGCGAGTACATTCGCCGACTGATGGAGGACGGCGGATCCGAGGGCATGCCGTTTGAGAAGGCACCCTGGGGCGACTGGTACGGGCAGGTCTTCGACCGTTTCGGCGTCATGTGGGCTTTCTCATGCGAGGGTGACAGCACTCGCAGCTGAGCCGACGTCGCTTCGCGCGGTAGGTTGGTGGGGTGCCTGATCAATCGGACGTTCCGTTTCACACCTCGCTCGTCGGCGATCCCCGAGCACCGCACCGGGTGGCGTTTCTGCACGGCCTGTTCGGTCGCGGCAGGAATTTTTCGAGGATCGCTGCCGGGCTCAAACCCGAAGCCCAAAGCCTGCTCGTCGACGAACCCAATCATGGCCAATCGGGCTGGACCGAGCACTTCGATTACCTGCAGATGGCCGATCTGGTTGCTGCCGAGTTGCGCAGATCGTTCGCCGTGGCCGGCCCGGTCGATATCGTCGGACACTCCATGGGCGGCAAGGTCGCGATGGTGCTCGCCCTGCGCCATCCCGACCTCGTTCGCAGGCTCTGCATCGTTGATATTTCACCGATGACGTCGCCGTCCGCGCGTGGCGAGTTCGAGCATCTGCTCACAGCGCTCAGGGGGCTTCCCCTCACCGAGATCACGAGCCGAAGCGACGCCGACGAGCGGCTCCGCGGATCGATCCCAGAGGACATGGTCCGGGGCTTCCTGCTGCAGAATCTCGCCCGCCAAGACGGAGGGTTCGGGTGGGAGCCCAACCTGCAACTGCTCCACTCGGAACTTGCCACGGTGATGGGGTTTCCCGACATGACCGGGAGCCGATTCGAGGGGCGCGTGCTCTGGGTTCGGGGAGAGCGTTCCGACTACGTTCGCGACTCCGACGCGCCAGAAATGCGAGCCCTGTTTCCGAGGACAACCCTCATGACGATTCGGGGTGCCGGGCACTGGGTGCACGCCGAACGCCCGGCCGAGATGATCGCCGCATTGCGCACGTTTCTGCTGAACGACCGCGCTGAGAGCGTGAAACGCGGATGAATTCTGTAGTCTGTCAGGGTGGATGACGAAGAACTGCGCGCATTTCTCGACGCGGCAACAGTCGGCGAGAACGGCCAATCAGGGAAGTCGAGTGCTGGTGACGACGCCACTGAGGCTCAGGGCGACACCCCAGACTCCGCGGTACCGCGCCGAAACGTGCCGAGCTTTGATGAACTCATGAACATGGGCATGCCTGACGAACAGCCGGCACCTGCCCCGAAGACGGCACCGATTCCAACAGCTCCTCACTCACCGGGTTCCGCGAATGACGCGCCCGCGCCGGCACCGAGTGCTTCCGCGGAACGGCCCGACCCACAACCCGCCGCTGAACCGTCACCTCCTGCCGAGCCTGCGGGGCCGCCGAAGGGCGCATGGTCGCAAAGCTACGCCGAGGATGACGAAGAGCTTGTGCCACTGATCCTCCCGGGGTTCTCACCAGAGCCCAAGTCGAAGCCGCCGCTGCCCCCGGTGTTTCAAGCGGAACCCGCAGCCCGACCGGTCGACGAGACCGAGGCCGAGGCGCACATCGAGCCGGCACCAACACAGCCGTACGACGTCGTCTCAGAGGCGGATCTGGCACCGGCCGCGGACGCGATCCCGGCGGCCACTCCCAAACCCGCGGCCGCGTCGCGACCCGAACCGAAGCCGGCCGCTGCATCCTTGCCAGCGCAGGCACCGGCGCGGGAGCCGGACCGGGAACCGGTCTCGCACGACGATAACCCGTTCGCGACACTCGCACCTGAGCTGTTGCTCGATGGTGCCTTTGACAGCTCCGCGGAAGACGCAGAAGGGGCATCCGGCGCTGACGACAACGGTAGCGACGGATACGAGCGCATCGCGGTGACCGGAAGCGAGCCCAAGGGGCGCAAGGCGATGCCCTGGATCATCGTCGGTGCCGGGGTGGTGATCGCGATCATCGCTTCGATCTTCGTGATCAACGGCGTACGGGGCTCAGGCGAACCGGAGCCGACGACCGCACCACCCGCAACCACCACCCCGACGCCAGAGCCGACGACGCCATCGCCGGAGCCGACCGAAGAGCCGGAACCGGAACCAACGGAGTCTCCCGCAGAACCCCCGGCGGTGGACCCGGGCGACATCTACGAGCTGCCGATTTCGCAGTGGGGCGTCACAGTGGATCGCTCGAACCGGCTCGGCGGCAGCACCCCATACACGCTGTCGGAGAACGACACCCGTCTGACCTTCGACCACATTCCCGTGGCGGATGGCCTGTCGGACGCGTGCGCGGCCGCGCGCGAGCCCAACGTGTGGGGCCTCCTGCGCAACGGTGACACCTACGAGGTCATCAGGCCCGAGCCGCGTTGCGCGGACCCGGCCGATGCTGCGGTGTACGACATGATTTGGGGCCTCATGGATCACATGGGCAAGACGGTCAAGCCGATCGGTTAAACCCCGAGATGAGGCGGCGGAGCGGTTCGGCTGACCGTCACGCGGCGGGGACGCCGAACAGCTCCGGCCACATCGCGACCGCGAAGGGGTAGCCCACGAAGCTTACGATGTCGAGCACCCAGTGCGCGACGATCAGCGGCAGCGAGCGTCCCCAGCGCTGGTAGATCCAACCGAAGAAGAGCCCCATCACGACGTTGCCGATGAAACCGCCGAACCCCTGATACAGGTGGTAGCTGCCGCGCAGCAGCGCGCTCGAGACGACGGTCGCGACGGGGCCGACACCGAGCCGTTTGAACCGGTCGAAGAAGTACGCGACGACGATGAGTTCTTCGCCGAGCGCAGCCTTGAGCGCCATCAGCACGAGCACGGGCACGGTCCACCAGTGCGTGTCGAGGGCCGCCGGAACCACGGTCGCGTTGATGCCGATCGACTTCGCCACGACGTAGAACACGAGCCCCGGAATTCCGATGCAGGCCGCCACAAAGATCCCATACCCGCTCTCTCGCAACCACCAGTTCCGGCCCATGCGCGGCATTCGGCCGAAGCCGAGGTTGCCGAAGTGCGGGGCACGGTCGCGCCAGAGCAGGTACGCCACGAGTGCGACCGGGGCGAGCCCGAAGGTGAAGCTCAGCAGCTGATAGATGAAATCGAACAGCTCACGTTCGGCAAGCGGACGATTGATCGTCGCCGTCTGCGAGGCGAGCGCGACCTCCCGCGTGAGACGCTCGATGATCGCCATGATCGCGTACACACCCGACGCGCCGAACGAGAGCGCCAGCACAATGATGAGTTCGACGCGGAGCTTGGTGCCGGAACCGGCCGTTCTGCGAGCAACTGTGTTCTGTTCCACACGCCCAGCGTAGCGAGCCGACTCCGGGATCAAGCCCACCGGCCACCGCCGAAAGCCCGCACGGGCGCGCCGGATCCTCGACCGCATGGGGCAGAATAGGCGTGTGGTGCGCGCGTCCGAATCGAGGGTTCCGCCCTATCTGCGCCCGGGTAACCTGCTGCTCGTGTTCGTCGGAGGTGCCCTCGGGGTCGCTGCGAGGGAGGCCCTGATTGAGGTCGTGCCGGACATCTCGGGAATCTCGGTCGCCGTCTTTCTCGCGAACCTCGTGGGTGCCTTCGCGCTCGGACTGTTGCTCCAGGCTCTCGCCCGCGCGCAAGCGACTCCGAACGCGCGCATCTGGCGGCTGCTCGCCGGCACCGGCTTCTTCGGCGGTTTCACGACCTACAGTGCGTTCGCCCTCGGCACGTTGCAGCTGCTGCAGGCGGGCGAGTTCGGGCTCGCGTGCCTCTACGCGCTCGCGAGCGTGCTGCTCGGGGGCATTGCGAGTATCGCGGGGATCGGGGCCGGCTCGATCCTCGCACACCTTCGCGCCCGCAACTCACCCGGTGGGGTCCCGCGTGACTGAGTCGGGACTCCTCATCGCCTTGACCGCGCTCACCGGAGGCGCGGGAGCGGTGCTCCGCTTCGTGATCGACGGTGCGATCATGCGCCGGGCCGCGCGTCGGGTGCGGGGCCAGCCGTATCCCTGGGGGATTCTCGTGGTGAACCTCACCGGGTCGCTCACGATCGGGGTGCTCGCGGGGGCGCTTCATGCCGCACACCCGCTCACGCTCGTGCTCGGCACGGGTCTGCTCGGCGGGTACACCACCTTCAGTACGGCGAGCTTCGACACGGTGAGGCTGCTGCAGCGGGGCCGATTCGTCGCAGGAATCTTGAACGGCCTCGGTCAGCTCATGGCCGCCGTGGGCGCGTGCGCGCTCGGGTTCTGGGCCGGTGCTGCCGTGTGGGGCGCGTAACCGGTCGCCGTTCGTGTTTCGGCGGTAGCCGCCCAAGCGTGTAGACTGATGCGCATCGAGTAATAGTCAAGATGACCATTACTCTTCGTGCGGAGTGACTTCCCGCTCGTCCCGCGCGACTCGAGAGGAGGCATCGTGAGCTATGGCACGATGAGCGTCGACGAACGACGCCTCCTCCCGCCCGCCGTCGCGGTGTCCACCGTGGCATTCGCGCTTCGCCCACCCGTCGGCGCTCGCCTCGAAGACGCTGCGAGTGAAGCGAGCATCGAAGCGGGGACGGATCCCCGAAACCGAGGCACAGCTCCAACGCTGTGGCTGCCGCTCGTGCGTCGCACGCGGCCACCGTTCGAGGGAAGGTGGGCCCTCCCCGGCGGCCCGATCCCCTGGGACGAAACCCTCGTCGACACCGCGCTCCGTACGCTCCAGGACGCAGTGATGCGCCGCCCGGGCTACCTCGAGCAGCTCTACAGCTTCGGCGCGGTCGAACGCTCGGCCGAGGCGCAGCGGCTGGTCACCATCGCTTACTGGGCACTCTTCGGCGAGCGCGATCTTTCCGCGCCCCTCCGCCCCGATTCCGAGCCGAGCGCGACGCACGACCCCAACGTGGCGTGGTTCTCGGCCGATGCGCTGCCGAAGCTCGCATTCGATCATGCCGAGATCGTCGCGCACGCGCTCGATCGCCTGCGCAGCAAGACGGCCTACTCGACGGTGGCTTTCAGGTTTCTCGGGGACAGCTTCACGCTCGCGCAGCTGCGAGAGGTGCGTGAGGCGATCCTCGGCGAAACCATTGATGCGGCGAACTTTCGCAGGTACGCGCTCAGTCAGGGGCACCTCGTCGAAACCGGCGAGAAGACGAGCGGCACGCGGCACCGACCCGCAAAGCTTTATCGATTCCGCGAGCGTTCGACGTCGCCTCACGGTGAGGGGACCGAGGACGCTGACGCGAACAACGCCCAGCACACAGTAAGGAACAGCGCATGAGTAGCGTGGCAGAACTGATCCGACGCACCGCAGAGCGGGAGGCAGAGCCGGCCGAGTCGGCCGTACCGGGGCACCGACGACCCATCGCGCTGAAGGCCACGGGCGGCTCGAGCTGCGATTCCGGCCTCGTGCAAGATCCCTGGGCGATCGACCGTGCCCCGGGTTACGGCCCGGGGGCCTCCGCCGCAGATCAAGCCCCCGGCACCGCGCCACGTCAGGGGGCCCTGCCGAGCCGGTACACGGAGGCGAGCGAGCAGCAACTCGAGCAGTGGATCGTCGGCGCAAAGGCGAAGCTCGGCGACCGGGTGCGCATTCTGGGCCACTTCTACCAGCGTGACGAGATCGTCAAACACGCCGACTTCGTGGGTGACTCGTTCATGCTCGCCCAGGCCGCGAAACAGCACCCCGAGGCCGAAGCCTTCGTGTTCTGCGGCGTCCACTTCATGGCCGAGACCGCCGACATCCTCTCGACCCCCGAACAGGCCGTGCTGCTGCCGAACCTCGCAGCCGGTTGTTCGATGGCCGACATGGCGACCATCGACCAGGTGGAGCGCTGCTGGGAGCAACTGACCGAGGCGCTCGGCGAGGAGGACGCATCCGGGTTGCAGCCCGTGATCCCGGTGACCTACATGAACTCTTCGGCCGCGATTAAGGCGTTCTGCGGTCGCAACGGTGGCATCGTCTGCACCTCCTCCAACGCGCGCACGGTGCTCGAGTGGGCGTTCGAGCGCGGCCAGCGCGTCGTCTTCTTTCCCGACCAGCATCTCGGCCGCAATACGGCCAAGGCGATGGGGATCGACGAGGCGCAGATGCCGCTGTGGCGGGCGCACCTCCCGTTCGGCGGCAACACCGTCGAGCAGCTGCAGGCGGCGAAGGTAATCCTCTGGAACGGATTCTGCTCGGTGCACAAGCGCTTCACCGTCGAGCAGATCGAGCGGGCACGCGCCGAGTATCCGGGGGCTCGTGTGATCGTGCACCCCGAGTGCCCGGCTCCCGTCGTGGAGGCGGCCGACGGTGCCGGTTCGACCGAGTACATTCGCAAAGCCGTCGAGGCGGCGCAGCCGGGTGAGGTGCTCGCGATCGGCACCGAGATCAACCTCGTGAACCGCCTGCAGCAGCAGCGCCCTGACCTGACGATCTTCTGTCTCGACCCCGTCGTGTGCCCCTGCAGCACGATGTACCGCATCCACCCGGCCTACCTCGCGTGGTGCCTCGAGTCCCTGGTCGCGGGAGAAACCCCCAACCGCATCACGGTGTCGGGTCAGGTCGCCGAAGCATCGCGCGTCGCACTGGAGCGCATGCTGGCGGCAAAGCCGTGATTCTCGTGCTCGGGTCGGGCGTCGCGGGTATCACCTGCGCGGTCCGACTCGCCGCGGCCGGCAGCGACGTGACGCTGGTCACGCCGGGAGAGATCGACCTCGAGACCGGGCGCGCGAGCGCGCTCGCCGGAGGCAACACCGCACTGGCTCAGGGAGGCATTGCTGCGGCGATCGGTGCGGCGGACACCCCCGATGCGCACCGCGCCGACACGATCGCGGCGGGCGGTGGCCTGGTCGATCCGGCTGCGGCAGACCTGCTGACGGCGGCCGGCGCGGCGGCGGTGCAGGGCCTGATCGCGGGCGGGTTTAAGGTCGACCGCGACGCTCGCGGGATCGTCTCGTTCGGGCTCGAAGCTGCCCACAGTCGACCCCGCATCGTGCACGCGGGCGAGGATCGCACGGGTGCCGCACTGCATCAGCACCTGACCGATCAGTTGCGCCAGGCCGTGCGAGCGGGGCGCATTCGTCTGGCGCAATCCACGGTCGCCGTATCGCTGCTTGACCGTGAGGGCCGCGTCGACGGCGCCGTGCTGCGCGACGGACGCGGTCGGCTCAGCGCGCTGCGGGCCGACGCGGTCGTGCTCGCAACCGGCGGCTACGGGGCGGTGTTCGCCGAGACCTCGAATCATGCGGGGGCCCGCGGCGAGGGAGTCGTGCTTGCGGCGCGACTCGGGGCGGTGGTGGCTGACCTCGAGTTCGTGCAGTTCCACCCCACCGTGCTCGCGGGCACGGGCATGCTCATCTCAGAGGCGGTCCGCGGGGCCGGGGCGGTGCTTCGCGACTCGAGCGGCAAGCGATTCATGCTTGACGCGCACGAGGCGGCAGAGCTCGCCCCGAGGGACGTGGTATCGCGGTCGATGCACCGGGTCATGAAAGCGCAGGACGAACCGCATCTCTGGCTGGACGCCACGCCGATCGAGCGAATGCACGGTCGGGGCACCCTGGCCCGCCGCTTCCCGACACTCACCCGAGCCACCCGCGACCGTGGACTCGACTGGGCGCGCGAGCCGGTGCCCGTCGCTCCCGCAGCGCACTACACCATGGGCGGCGTGGCCACGGACCTCGACGCTCGCACTAGCGTGCCGGGGCTCTTCGCCGCCGGCGAAGTCGCGAGCACGGGCGTGCACGGAGCGAACCGTCTCGCCTCGAACTCATTGCTCGAGGGGCTGGTGTTCGGTGCGCGTGCCGCGGACGCGGCGCTCGAGTACGTTCGCGCACTGCGCGCGGGAACCGCGGACTGGACACTCCGAGGGGATGCAATGAGGCTGCTGTGCGCGGATCCCGGTGCACTGCCGCGGCACGGCGGCGACCTCGGAGCAGGTTCGACACAGGCCCACACGCACGGCGAGGCGCGGCTGCGAGCCGAAGCGAGCCGACACCTGGGCATCGAACGCGACCGCCACGGCCTGCAGCACGTCGCAGCGTCCGCGAAGGCGCACCCCGGGATGCTCGCAGAACTGGTCACGATGATCGCGACCGCGGCGCTTGCCCGGGAGGAATCGCGCGGTGCCCATCTGCGAAGCGACTGCCCGTGGACAGCGGGGCGGCAGGCGGAGCGCCGATCCTGGCGGGCCTTTGCCGGCGAACCCGGCGTCACCGCGACCATCGATACCCGAGAGAAGGAACCCACATGCTGACTCCCCGCCTCGTCTCCGACGCCGTCGCCATGGCCCTGAACGAGGACGCCCCATGGGGTGACCTCTCGGCGGAGCTCACCATCGCAGCTGAGGCGAACTTCGAAGCCGATCTCGTCGCTCGGGAGCCCGGAGTCTTCGCGGGGGGAGACCTCGTGAAGGCCGCCTTCGCACAGGTCGATACCCGGATCGACGTCACCGACCTGGTCGCCGACGGTGCCGCCTTCGCGCAGGGGGAGGTGCTTGCGCGCATCACGGGCCCGGCCCGGGGCATCCTCACTGCGGAGCGGGTCGCACTCAACTTCGCGCAGCGGATGAGCGGCATCGCCACCCTCACCGCCCGGTACGTGCAAGCGGTGGCGCACACGCGTGTGACCATCGCCGATACCCGAAAGACCACCCCCGGGCTGCGCGCGCTCGAGAAGCATGCGGTGCGCGCGGGGGGAGGCAACAATCACCGCTTCGGGCTGAGCGACGCCGTCATGGTCAAGGACAATCACCTCGCCGCGCTCGGCGCGACCGAGGGCTCGAAGCTCACCGAAGCGCTCGTCGACCTGCGGCGGCGTGCGGGGCACACGGTCTCGGTCATCGTCGAGGTGGACCGACTCTCGCAGGTGGAGCCGGTGCTCGACGCGGGCGTGACCGGGGTGCTGCTCGACAATTTCGGGCTCGACGACCTGAGGACGGCCGTGGAACTCATCGGCGATCGCGCCGTGAGCGAAGCGAGCGGGGGAGTCTCCCTCGACACCGTCGCCGCCATCGCGGAGACCGGCGTCGAGGTGATCTCGGTTGGAAAGCTCACCCACGGCGCTGCTGCCCTCGACCTCGGCCTCGACGCCCGGCAACCGTAACGAGGAGTTCCACGTGCGTGTCGACGACGAGCCCACCTACCACTACCTCGACGCGGCGGCCACCGCGCCCCTCCGGAACGAGGCGCGGGAAGCCATGCTCCAAGTGCTGACCGAAGGGGCCGGCAACCCGTCGAGCGTGCACTCGGCAGGGCATCGGGCCGCGCGCGTACTCGAGCATGCGCGGTCGACCGTCGCGGCGGCGTTCGGCGCGCGCGAATCCGAGGTCGTCTTCACATCGGGAGGCACCGAAGCGAACAACCTGGCCGTGATCGGTATTTCGCTCGCGGCACCTCGTGGTCGGCACATCGTGACCACGGAGATCGAGCACCCGTCCGTGCTCGAGAGCTGCCGCTTTCTCGAGCGCGTCCACGGCTTCGAGATCTCGTTGGTGCCCGTCGACGCGACCGGACGCGTGGAACCCGACGACGTCGCAGCCCTGGTGAGACCCGACACCACGCTGGTGTCGATCGGGCTCGCCAATGGCGAGGTGGGCACCGTGCAGCCGCTCCCCGAGATCCTGAGCGCGGTCGAGGATCGCGGCGTCGTGGTGCACACCGACGCTGTGCAGGCGGCAGCGGTGCTCCCGGTGTCATTCCAAGCATTGGCCTGGCCGGGTGCCGTGCAGGCGCTCTCGGTCGCGAGCCACAAGTTCGGCGGACCGCAGGGGGCCGGTGCCCTCCTGCTTCGGGGCGGACTACCGGTCGAACCACTCATCCACGGCGGCGGGCAGGAGTCGGGGCGACGCTCGGGGACGGAGAACGTGCTCGCGCTTGCCGGATTCTCCGCGGCCGTGCGCGCGGCAACCTCACAGATCGGCACCGCCGCCCTCGCCCTCTCCCGCAGCCGGGATGTGCTGGTGTCCCGTGTGCTCGCCGAGGTGCCCGGTGCCGCGCTGACCGGTCACCCGACCGAGCGTCTGCCCGGGCACGCGTCCTTCGTCGTGGCGGGGGTGAGCGGCGAGTCCCTGCTCGTCGCCCTCGACGCGGCCGGCATCGCGGGGTCCTCCGGTTCCGCGTGCGCGGCAGGGCAGAACGAGCCCTCGCCGACCCTGCTTGCGATGGGGTACTCGCCGGAGCTCGCGCAGACGGCGATACGCTTCACGCTGCCTGCACCCGTCGACGAGCAGCTGATCGGCCGGGTCGTTGACGTGCTGCGCACCGAAGTCACGCGGCAGCACTGAACTGCTCCTGCAGCTGCAGCACATGGGCGGCAGGCGGCTCCTCGATCAGTTCGCTGATCAGGTGCGCGATCGCGTGCGCCTCGCTGTCGCCGGGCTCGTGGTCGAGCGCCTGCGTGATCAGCCGGTGGGCGACCGATTGCAGGCCGCGCAGCCACCACAGCCACGCCAGCATCGCTAACACGCCGACCCGGCGGGTCTCGGGCGCGTGCGCCGCGGCGTCCTCCAGAGCGGTGATGGCGCGAGCGAGCTTGTGCGGCTCGACCGGCTCCTGCGAAAGCAACAGCAGCACGTTCCTCAGGCTCCACCCGGTGCTGTTCTCGCTCTCGTGCACCGCCACCCCGGTGAGCGGATCCTCGTCGAAGTCGTCGATGAGCGAGATCACGAACCGGGCGCGCGTGACGGCCGTCAGGGCGAGCGCGAGCCAGCGGTCGGGTCGAGTGGTGGCATCGATGAGCCGGGCGAGCACACGAGGGTCCACGCGATCGGCACCCGCACGATGCACCCCGGGTGAAGCGGCATTGGACCGGAGGTCGCCCGCCCGTTCGAAGCATGTCTCCGCGACCCGGGCAACCCCGGGGAGCCACTCATGCGTCGCGGTCCGCTCCGACGCGCGTCCACCGTTCGCGTGCCCACTGTTCGCGTGCCCAGCAAGCTCCCAGAGCTTCGCGGCGACCGCTGCCGCCCGCGCCGGGTCGGCCGCGGGGATCTCGCCGAGAACGCTCAGCGAGGCTGGGACCGCTCGTGTCGTGCGCGCCTCGACCGCGCGTTGCGCCTGCACGATTTCCGAGAGCGCTCGCGGAGCGGGGTCGGTCTGGTCGAGCAGTCCGGACCAGCCATCGGCCGCGATCACGGCGAGTTCCCGGAGGGTCCACCCGCGAGCCCGGAACCTACGTTGGATGCGTCGAGCGAATCGGAGCCTCGGTGCTCGCCTCCGATCCGAGAACCGCTCGGAGGTGGTCAGCACGATCGCTGGGGAGGCCTGGCCGGCTCCCGTGTCGTCGAGAATCCCCTCGATGGCGTCGATCAGCGGGGCACCGTCGTCATGCCGCTCCTCGGGCGGGAGGTCGAAACGGAGCACATTGCCCGCTCGCGAACCTCGGAAGAGCACGATGAAGATGCTGTTCTCCGCCGTGTACCCGGTCACGAAGGGGAGCGCCGCAAGGAAGTCGGCGGTGCTCTTGCACTTAAGCACGGTGGGGCCGTCGCGCGGGGGTGAAGGGTGCGGGTTGTGGTCTGTGATCGGAGTCGGCTGAGCAGTCATAGCCCCAGTCTGCGCCTGGAAATATCGACGGAGCCGGTTATGCACAGGCAGCGCCCGAAATTGCGGGATTCGGTCCCGTTCGGCAGGCTGTGGACGGGCCGTGGCGGCAGCAGTGACGACGAAGCCGCGCGCCTACCCGTGCGGACGAGTTGCGGCAGCGTGCGCGCCTGCCCGTGCGCGGCTACTCCTGCGCGGCCTCCACCTGCTTGAGGTCGGCCTCGAGCGCGACCCACGCGAGCATCGCGCACTTGACGCGCATGACGAACTTCGAGACTCCCTGAAACGCTACGGCATCGCCGAGCAGCTCCTCGTCGGGCTCGACGGTGCCGCGCGACTGAATCATCTCACGGAACGCGTCGATGCGGGCGCGCGCCTCGGCGATCGTCAGCGCGTCCTCGCGCACCAGCTGCGAGAGGACCGACGCGGAAGCCATCGAGATCGAACATCCCTGCCCCTCCCACGCGAGGGCCTCGATCTGCTGGGTCTCGGGGGAGACGGCCACGCTGAGCGTGATCTCGTCGCCGCAACTCGGGTTGAACTCGTGGTGCGACGCGGTCAAGGCTCCCTCGGGTCCGTCGAGCTCGCCCTTGCCGATGGGGCGCTTCGAATGATCGAGGATCAGTTCCTGGTACAGGCCGTCGAGTGCGCTCATCGTGATGCCTCCACTCCGAAATAGCGCTGTGCGCCGCGCACACCGTCGAGGAACCGGTCGATCTCGTCTTCGGTCGTCGTGAGGTGCACACTCGCCCGCGTACTCGAAGCCATGCCCAGCGCGCGGTGCAGCGGCTGCGCGCAGTGATGCCCGACCCTGACCAGCACCCCCTGCTCGTCGAGGTACTGGCCGACGTCGTGCGCGTGCAGACCCTCGATCGACACCGACGCCAGGGCGACTCGACCCTCCGTGCCCTGCGGACCGAGCAGCCGGACCCCGGGAGTTTCGAGCACCCCCTCGACCAGCCGCTCAACGAGCTCGTGTTCCCGCGCGGCCGACCTGGCCATGCCGACCTCGTCGAGAAACGCAATCGCCTCGCCGAGACCAACAGCCTGCGAGACGGGCTGCGTGCCCGGCTCGAAGCGCAGCGGGGGCGGCATGAACTGCGCTTCCTCCATGGTGACCTTCGTGATCGCGCTGCCGCCGGTCCGCGTCGGGGGCAGCGCGTCGAGCAGTTCGGCCTTGCCGTAGAGCACGCCGATCCCGTTCGGGCCGAGCGCCTTGTGCGAAGAGAATGCAGCGAAGTCGATGCCCAGCTCGTCGAAATCGACCGAGATATGCGGTACCGACTGGCACGCGTCGAGCACGGTGATCGCGTCGACGGCGTGAGCCAGCTGCACGAGTTCGGCCACCGGCGCAACGGCACCGGTCACGTTCGAGACGTGGGTGAAGGCAAAGATCCGCGTGCGCTGGTTGATGGCGTCGCGTGCTGCGTCGAGCGACCAGGTCCCGTGCTCATCAACCGGAATGTAGCGAAGCGTTGCACCGGTTCGTGTCGCCAGCCGCTGCCAGGGAATCAGGTTCGCGTGATGCTCGGCTTCAGTGACGAGGATCTCGTCGCCGGGCTCGAGCGCGAAGCGCTCGGATCCTCGCACCCCAAGCCCCGCGGTCGCCTCACCGATGCCGAGCGCAACGGTGTTCAGCGCGTCCGTCGCCCCGGCTGTCCACACGATCTGCTCCGGTGTCTTCGCGCCGACGAAAGCGGCGACCGTGGCCCGTGCTGTTTCGAAGCGCTCCGTGGCACTGCCGACCGCCTGGCTCGTGCCGCGGTGAACGGCCGCGTAGTCTCGCTCGAGAAAGCTGCGTTCCGCGTCCAGCACCCGGACTGGTCGCTGCGAGGTTGCGGCGGAATCGAGGTACGCGACGGGTACGCCCGCTACCTGAGGCGGATTCGCGAAATACGGAAAAGCTGCGCGGAGCCCGAAAACCTCGGCAGTGCTGAGCGGCGTGGACATAGATCTATTCTCCCACCTCGAGGCATCCGCCGCGCTGCCGGTGTGTTGTGCCAGCAGCGAAGTGCCCGGGCAAGCGCAGCGCCAGCAGCGAAACCGCTCAGGCGATCGTCACGGGTCCGGTCGACGTCTCGAGCCGCCCGGCAGGGGTGAGCAGCCAATTGACGATCCCGCTGGCGAGGCCGAGTCCGGCCGCCACGAGCGGCATCAGCATGGCCGCCTGGGTGCTGACCGCCTCGGCGAGGAGACCGGTGACCGCGGACGCCAGGGACTGCCCGACGATGACGCCCGACCCCAGCATCGTCATCACCGTCGCCGAACGCCCGGCAGGCGTGCGGGCCGCCCCGAAGCCGTACTGGGTGACGAGCAACGGGCCGATGCCGCAGCCGATGATCGCGAGCGAGACGATCAGGGCGGGGATGCTGTGCGCGGTTTGCAGCAGTACGCTGCCGCCCACCATGACGACGGAGCAGGCGAGCCACCGGTAGCGGAGCGTGAACCTTGGAGGGAACCAGGTCACCCCGATCGCAAACACCGCCGAACCGACGCCCATGACGCCGTAGAGCAGACCCGCCTGCTCCGCGGCACCCCGGTCGTGCATGAACGCGGTGAGCGAGGTGAGCATCGAGCCGAAGAAGAGACCGACGGTGAAAATGCCGAAGACCGTGACGACGAGCGGAGCCCGGAACAGGTGTGAGACGGGCGCAAGGTCCGAACGCGCCTGCTCCGACGTGCGGGCTGGCGGGCTCGTGCGGTGCATCGCGAACGCCGACACGAAGACGAGGGTCAGCGCGGCCGCTCCGGCGATCGGTGCCCAGGCACCGAACAGCGTCGCGAGCACCCCGACGATCACCGGACCGAACACGAACACGACCTCGTCTGCGGCGGACTCGTACGCGAGGGTCGAGTTGATCGTGCGAGGCCGGTGCTTGCGGTCAAGCTTCGACTGCGCAATCAGCACGAGGCGAGAACGCGACATGGGTGAGATCTGCGGGGCAGTGGCACCGACGATGAACGCACCGACGAGCATCGCGATGCTCGGCAGGGCGCTGAACGCCACCCAGGCGAGCAACCCGAGCGCGACGCTGTTGGCGACCCCGCTGAGCAGCAGCGTCGATCGTTGACCGAAGCGGTCCGCGGCCGCGCCGATGAGGGGACCGAAGCACGCCACCCCGAGCCCCACCATCGCGGAGGTCAGCCCGCCCAGCTCGACCGAGCCTCGTGCCGCGACGGCGAGCGTGAGCACACCGACCACCATCATGGCGTACGGCGCTCGCGCGACGAGCGCGAGCGGAAAGTACCCGAATCCTGTGTGCGGGATCAGCCGTTTCAGTTGAGCTGCTCCTCGAGGAACGCCTGGAAGGCTGCGCTGTCGTGGGGGGACCCCGTGTAGAACTCGCCGTTCACCACGATCGTCGGCGTGCCCTCCAGACTCTGTCCGGGGGTTGCAGTGTTCGGGATCGGGTTCGCGAACGCCCACTGGTTGAGCGCCTGCGCGAACGGTGCGAAGCGCGCCTGCTCGATGCAGTCTCGGGCGTCGCCGTTCAGGCCGCCAACGGCCGAGTCGAGTGCGGCGGCGAGCCCCGCGTCGTCGACGCTCAGCGCGTTGGCTTGCGCGTCAGCGCTCAGCAGCGCGGCGTGTCCCGCCCACGCGGATTCCGGCTGCGAATCGGCGAGGCAGGAAATGGCTCCAGCGGCTCGCGACGAGTAGTTGGTGTTCTGGCTGGCGCGATCCAGGAAGCTGAGCGGCACGATCTCGACGGTCGTGTTCCCCGCCTCGAGGGCGGCTTCCAGGAGATGGCCGCTGGCGTGTTCGAACTCGCCACAGTGCGGGCAGAGGTAATCGACGTAGATCAGGATGTCGTTGCGCGACCCGCGGTCGATCACGTTCGGCTCGGGTGAGGCGCCGGCTTCGATCGGGGCAGATTCGACGGGGCGAGGATCGCCGGGCCCCGTGAAGATGATCCCCCCGGTGGCCATGTTCGCGGGCCACTCGATCAGCGATTCCTGCGCGTCACCCGGCTGCCACGGTTGCGACTCCAGCGAATCCTCAAGCGCCGACCCCGCCTGTTGCACGATCGGCACGACGGCCGCCACGATCAGGAGCGCCACGGCACCGAAGCCCGACAGCGCGCCCGCTGCCACGCCGGTGATCGATGCCCCGAGCGGGCGGGAACGCCGAACGAGCGCGATGATTCCGACGATGATGCCGGCGAGGCCGAGGAGCGCCGCGAGCGTGAACCAGATCGCTGAGAAGAAGAACACCCCCACGCACACCGTGACTAGGGCGGCGAGCCCCAGCGCCATCGAGGTGATCGCGAGCGCCTTCCCCCTCCGGCCCTGAGCCGTCGGCTGCGTCGCATACGGGTGCGGGGGCGGCACGGGGATCCACTCGCGCTGATCTTCGCTCATGTGCTCCATTCTGTCAGGGTCAAATGTGCGCCCGCCATGCGGACGACGTCTGGCGCGTAGCATGGAGGCATGCTCTGGCTCGCCGCAACTCCGATCGGAAACCTCGGCGATGCCTCGCCTCGCCTGCGCCAGGCGCTCGCAACCGCAGACGCCATCGCCGCTGAGGACACGCGGCACACCGCGCAACTGTTGCGGCTCCTCGAGATCGACACGCGCCCCGAACTCATCTCGTTGCATGACCACAACGAGCGCGATCGCGCCGCCTCGATCGTCGCCCGGGCGGACCGCGAAGAGATCGTGCTGGTCAGCGACGCCGGCATGCCCACCGTCTCCGACCCCGGGTTTCGCGTCGTGCAACTGGCCGCCGAACGGGGGGTGAGCGTCAGCGCGATCCCCGGACCGAGCGCCGTGCTCACCGCGCTCGCGGTTGCAGGCCTCCCGACGGATCGTTTCGCGTTCGAGGGGTTCCTGCCGCGGAAAGCCGGAGAGCGCCTCCGAGCGCTCCGCGCCCTCCAGGACGAGCCGCGCACGCTCGTGTTCTTCGAAGCTCCGTCCAGGGTCGCCGAGACCCTCTCGTCGATGGTCGACTCGTTCGGGGCCGAGCGTCCCGCGGCGGTGTGCCGGGAACTGACGAAACTGCACGAGGAGGTGCGCCGCGGTGCGCTGGGTGCGCTTGCCGAGTGGGCCGCGCAGGGCGTGCGCGGCGAGATCGTCATCGTCGTCGGCGGCGCACCCAAGCGCGAGGTGTCCGTCGAGGCCGCGCTCGCTGAGGTGCTGGATCGCGTCGCCGGCGGTGAGCGGCTGAAAGAGGCTGCCCGAGCCGTCGCCGAAGCGAGCGGTCATTCGGCGCGCGAGCTCTACGCGGCCGCACTGGGAAAGAAGAAAGTGAGCGGGAACTGATGGTCGAACGGATGAACGAAGCGGCCGCTGGTGGCAGCGGGGTGAGGCGTCTCGTGGGGCGCGAGCTGTGGCGTTTGGCGATACCCGTGCTGTGGCTCGGCATGGTTGGTGCGATCAGCTTCATTGAGGCACCGCTCAAGTTCCAGGCACCCGGCATCACGATCCCGCTCGGTCTCGGCATCGGACGACTCGTGTTCCTCGCGCTGAATATCGCCGAGGCCCTGCTGCTGGTTGCGTTGCTCCTGCTCTCGTTCTGGCCGGGCGCGCTGCGGCCGAGTCGCGCCCGCGTCACCTCGCTGCTGGCGCTCGCCGTCATCTTCGTTGGCAAGGTCGCGCTCGTGCGACCACCGCTCAACGCCCGTACCGACGCGGTGCTCGCGGGCGCGGATCCCGGGCAGTCGCCGTGGCACTACGTGTATATCGCCTGCGATCTGGCGACCATGGTGCTGCTGCTGATCATCGCGGTGCAAGCCGGGCGCGCAATCCTTCGCGCAGCCTCGAACTCCGAGGTCAGGGCCTAGGCCCCGCGCCCACCCTCCGAGTAGCCGTCCGCGAGTTCCTGCCCGGTGAGCGCCTGAATCGCCGTCATGATGCGCTCGGTCGCGGCGTTGCGCGCGCGACCGGCAGGAAGATCCGCAAGATCGTCGAAGCGCAACGGCTGCCCGAAGCGCACCTCGACGCGCGGAGCTTTGCCGGTAGCGGGATCCTGGAGCGACCGATTGGTGCCGACGAGCCCCACCGGCACCACCGCGGCCCCGGTCTCCAACGCCATATACGCCGCGCCGCTGCGCCCCCTATAGAGTCTGCCGTCGCGTGAGCGAGTCCCCTCAGGAAACACCGCGAACACCTGACCGGCCGCGAGCACACGAGTTCCCGCCGCGAGCGCCGCCTGCGCAGCCGACCCGGCCTCCCGGTGCACGGGGATCGCGCCGATCTGCCGGAAGAACCAGCCCTTCACGCGGCCCTCGAACAGCGACGACTTCGCCAGAAACTGCACCTTTCGCGGCGAAAACGACGGGATGAGGATCGTGTCGAGCGACGAGAGATGGTTGCTCGCCAGCAGCACCGGCCCGTCAGTCGGGACGTGCTCGGCACCCGAGATCCTCGGCCTGAACCGCAGCCACAGCAGGGGCCGGAGCACCGCGCGCCCCAGGGTGAACACGAAACCGGGTCGTGCGGTCGGCGGGACGGCGGGCGGGTGATCGAGCATGTTTCGACTCTAGCCGCGGCCGGAGTCGATGGGTGAATATCTCAGCATGCATCCGGAATGCTGCGGCAGAATGGATCCGATTGCGTCGAAACCGACGCGAACCCGGACCGAAGAGGATTCTGTGAAACGCGCTCTTGTTGCCTTTGCCCCCATCGCGCTCGTCGCGTCCCTGCTCACCGCGTGCTCCGGAGGCGGAGCAACCGCCGGCGTCGACGGGGCGGAGTGCGCGCCCGAGGGTGACGTGAGCAAGTCCATCGAGCTGACCGGCGATTTCGGCGCGGCCGATCTCGCGCTCGACACGAAGACCCCGGTGACCGCCGACGCCCTCGAGCGTTCGGTGCTCATCGAGGGCGACGGTGACGCGGTGACCACCGGCGACTCGGTCAACGCGCAGTTCACCATTTTCAACGGGACATCGGGAGACGTGCTGTCGAGCGAGGCTTCCACGCTCGTGATGAACAAGGAGCAGCTGCAGCCCTGGGCGCTCAACGTCATGGGCTGCGCCACCGTCGGCGACCGCGTGGCCGCCGTGTCGCCGGTCTCAGACATTCTGGGCGAGGGTAATGCGGGAAGCTACGGACTGAACGACGACGACAGCCTCGTGCTCGTGTTCGACGTGCTCGAGACCGGCCCGGCACCGGCCGAGCCCGGCACGCTCGAACCCGACGAGCTCCTGAAGAAGGCCGAGGGCGAGCCGCAGGATCCGGTCGAGGGACTGCCGACCGTGGTGCTTGCCGAGGACGGCTCGCCGACGATCACGATGCCCGAGGGCGTCGACGCCCCCGACACGCTCACGGTCGAGACCCTCATCAAGGGCGACGGGGAAGAGGTGCAGGCCGGGGACCGCGTGTACGTGCACTATCGCGGCGTCATCTGGCGCACCGGTGAGGAGTTCGACTCGAGCTGGAGCCGAGGCGAACCGACCGCCTTCACGACCGACGGCGTCATCGGCGGCTTCGAGCAAGCACTCGTCGGCCAGACCGTCGGCTCACAGGTGATCTCCGTCGTGCCCGCAGAAGACGGCGGGTACGGCGCGGCGCAGCTGCAGCAGATGGGGCACGAACCCGACGACGTGATGGTGTTCGTGCTCGACATCCTGGGCACGGTGCACGCAGAGTAGCCGAAACCCGCACGCCGAGGGCGGGATCTCGTCGGTGCGCTGCCGGCCCGCCCGCAGCGCACCCCGGCTGCTATGCTGGCCCCACATCTGAATATCGGCCGCTTCACTCGCTGCGGGAGAGCTCGAGGCTCGACCTCGACGCCGTAGGAGCAATCCCTCCCCGGGAATCTCTCAGGCACCAGTACCGCAGCGGCAAGGCAACTCTGGAAAGCGGCGCGTCCACGGGTACCCGCGACGCGCTCACCGACGGTGCAAGGGGCGCTCGCCCCGAATCTCTCAGGTTATGCAACAGAGCGGGGAGGATCCCATCCCAGTCGCGTTCGCGACCTGAACCCGGAGATCCTCGTGAGCCCCACCGCACCCACATTCGCAGACCGCCACATCGGCGTGACCGCCGCGGCCGACCGACAAACCATGCTTGCGGCCATCGGTCACGACAGTGTCGACGCACTGATCGACGCCGCCGTGCCCGCAGGCATCCGCGCCAACTCCCCGCTCGCGCTGCCCGAGGCCCGCAGCGAGGAGCAGATCCTCGCCGATTTGCGCGCGCTCGCCGCAAAGAACACGGTCAACACCCAGATGATCGGTCAGGGTTTCTACGGCACGCACACCCCGCCGGTGATCCGTCGCAACGTGCTCGAGAACCCCGCCTGGTACACGGCCTACACGCCCTACCAGCCCGAGATATCGCAGGGCCGCCTCGAAGCGCTCCTCAACTTTCAGACCATGATCTCGGACCTGACCGCACTGCCGATCGCGAACGCGTCGATGCTCGACGAGAGTTCGGCGGCGGCCGAAGCCGTGCTGCTCATGCGCCGCGCGAACAAGGCGGTCACTGCCGAGGCGAAGACCGTCGTCGACGCGAATGTGTTTCCGCAGACGATCGCCGTGATCCGGGGCCGGGCCGAAGCGCTCGGCTTCGACGTGGATGTCGCGGACCTGAGCCGCGGGTTGCCCGACGGAGACATCAGCGGCATCGTGCTGCAGCAGCCGGGCAGCAACGGTGCGGTGGTCGACCACGCGGGCATCATCGCGGCGGCCAAGGATCGCGGAGCGATGGTGACCGTCGTCGCCGACCTGCTCGCACTGACGCTCATCGTGCCGCCGGGGGAACAGGGTGCAGACATCGCCGTCGGTAACACGCAGCGCTTCGGCGTGCCCCTCTTCTTCGGCGGCCCCCATGCGGCCTACTTCGCGGTGCGGTCCGGCCTCGAACGTTCGCTGCCCGGCCGACTGGTGGGCGTGTCGAAAGACCAGGAAGGACGGACCGCGTACCGCCTCGCGCTCCAAACCCGGGAGCAGCACATCCGCCGCGAGAAGGCGACGAGCAACATCTGCACCGCGCAAGCGCTACTCGCCATCACCGCCTCGATGTACGCGGTCTACCACGGACCCGACGGGATCCGGGCGATCGCCGAACGCACGCACGCGCACGCGCGCACGCTCGCCACAGCGCTCAGCGAAGCGGGCGTCGAGCTTGCCAGCGACTCGTTCTTCGATACCGTGGCGGCCCGCGTGCCTGGCCGCGCGGCGGCGGTGGTGGCGGCAGCTGCGGACGCGGGGATCAACCTGCGTCTCATCGACACGGACACCGTGGGGGTGTCGACCGACGAGACCACCACTCACGAAGACATTGCGGCCGTGGCCGGCGCGTTCGGGGTCGGGGCTGAGGCCGCGGCGAATGCCGCGGCCGCGATCCTCGCCCGCGACGATCACGCCTTCGACACGGCGCTCGTGCGAACAAGCGACTATCTCACGCACCCGATCTTTCACACGGTGCGCAGCGAGACCCAGATGCTGCGCTACCTGCGTCGGCTCGCAGACCGAGATCTGGCGCTCGACCGCACGATGATCCCGCTCGGCTCGTGCACCATGAAGCTCAACTCGACCGCCGAGATGGAGGCGATCTCCTGGCCCGAGTTCGCGAACATCCACCCCTACGCTCCGGCGTCTCAAACCGTGGGGTGGCGCGAGCTGATCGCCGAGCTCGAATCGCGGCTCATCGAGATCACGGGCTACTCGGCGATCTCGCTGCAGCCGAACGCCGGCTCGCAGGGGGAGTACGCGGGGCTGCTCGCGATTCGCCGCTACCACCTCGCAAACGGCGACGCTCGTGACGTCTGCCTCATCCCCGCCTCGGCGCACGGAACCAACGCGGCCTCAGCCGTGCTCGCGGGGATGCGCGTCGTCGTGGTGAAGAACACCGACAGCGGGCATATCGACATGGATGACCTCGACGCCAAGATCGACGCCCACCGCGACGAACTCGCGGCCATCATGATCACCTACCCCTCGACCTACGGGGTGTATGACACCGATGTTCGCGACGTGTGCGACAAAGTGCACGCCGCCGGCGGCCAGGTCTACATCGACGGGGCGAACATGAACGCACTCGTGGGGCTCGCCAAGCCGGGGGAGTTCGGCGGTGACGTGTCGCACCTCAACCTGCACAAGACCTTCGCCATTCCCCACGGCGGCGGCGGGCCGGGAGTCGGGCCGGTGGCCGTAGCGTCTCATCTCGCGCCCTATCTGCCGGGCGATCCGCTGGCCTCGGGCGGTACTGTCGGCGTTGCGGGCGGCACCGGTGCCGTCGGAGCTACGGACGGCACCGGTACTGTCGGCGCTGCGGACGGCACCGGTGCTGTCGGCGCTGCGGGTGCCGCGTACTCGACCGACGAAGGCGGCGTGCCCGTCGTCGCAACGCTCTTCGGCTCGGCCGGCGTCTTGCCGATCTCCTATGCGTACATCGCGATGATGGGTGCCGATGGGCTGACCCGAGCAACCGAGACGGCCCTGCTCAGCGCGAACTACATTGCCGCACGCCTGCGCGACTCCTTCCCGGTGCTCTTCACCGGGGACAGCGGGCTCGTCGCCCACGAGTGCATCCTCGATCTGCGCGAGCTCACGGCAGCCTCAGGGGTCACGGCCGAGGATGTGGCCAAGCGCCTCATCGACTTCGGTTTCCACGCGCCGACCCTGGCGTTCCCCGTCGCGGGCACCCTCATGGTCGAGCCCACCGAGAGCGAAGACCTCGACGAGATCGACCGGTTCATCGAAGCGATGGTGACGATTCGCGGCGAGATCGATGCGATCATCTCTGGCGAGTTCTCGCTCGAGGAGTCGCCGCTTCGCAATGCGCCGCACCCGGCCAGCGTGCTCATCAGCGACGACTGGGACCGCGCGTACACCAGGGAACGCGGAGCCTTCCCGGTACCTCGCTTACGCGTCGACAAGTACTTCCCGCCCGTCTCGCGCATCGACGGTGCCTTCGGCGACCGGAACCTCGTGTGCGCGTGCCCACCGCCCGAGGCGTTCGCCGCTGCGGGAGAGGAGAACTGAGCCATGACCCAACCCAAGCACACCACGCTCCACGCCGAGCACGAGCAGCTCGGTGCCCACTTCACCAACTTCGGCGGCTGGGACATGCCGCTGCGTTACGGCAGCGAACTCGCCGAGCACCGCGCCGTGCGCGAGGCAGCGGGCCTGTTCGACCTGTCGCACATGGGCGAGATCTGGGTCTCGGGCGACGAAGCACCGCAGTTCTTGAACTCGGCGCTCGTCGGCAACCTCGCGGTCGTGAAACCGGGCAAGGCGAAGTACTCGCTCATCTGCAACGAGCAGGGCGGCATCATCGACGACCTGATCGTGTACCGCATCACAGCACCGGAGTCCGACCGGTCCACCCAGTCCCGCTACCTCATCGTGCCGAACGCGGGGAACGCGGCGACCGTGGCCGCCGAACTCACTGCTCGGGCGGCTGGCTTCGACGTCGAGGTGCGCGACGCCTCAGCCGAGACCTCGCTCATGGCCGTGCAGGGCCCGGCAGCCGAGGCGATCGTGCAAGCCATGGTGGGCGAGGATCAGCGCCCGGCCGTTACCGACCTGCCGTATTACGCCTGGACGACCGTGCAGGTCGCTCCCATTGCGGGCGCGAGCGGCCCCGCGGCAGGGACCATCGACGTGCTGCTGGCGCGCACCGGGTACACCGGCGAGGACGGCTTCGAGCTGTATGTTCCGAACGATCGTGCCGCCGAGCTGTGGCGACTGGCACGCTCCGTCGGCGAACCGCACGGTCTCCTGCCGGCAGGCCTTGCGGCGCGAGACTCCCTGCGTCTTGAGGCAGGCATGCCGCTGTACGGCAACGAGCTGAGCCTCAACACGAACCCCTTCGAGGCGGGCCTCGGCCCCGTTGTTTCGTTCAAGAAAGCAGAGCAGTTCGTGGGTCGCACCGCCCTCGAAGCGGTCAAAGGCGCAGAGTGGAGCCGGGTGCTCGTGGGTCTGCAGGGCTCGGGCCGCCGGGCGGGTCGCGCCGGGTACGCGGTGCACGCCGAGGGGCGCGAGGTCGGGGTAATCACGAGCGGGCTCCCCAGTCCGACGCTCGGATACCCCATCGCCCTCGCGTACGTCGAGCCCGCCGTCGCCGAGGTCGGCACCGCCGTCGAGGTCGACCTGCGCGGCAAACTCGAAGCGTTCGAGGTCGTCGAGCTTCCCTTCTACCAGCGCAAGAGTTAGCACAAACAGCGCGGCCCACTGGCAGCATTCAGCACCGCCGCGCAGAATGACCAACGGCCAACCAGACAGCATCACCAACGTCATCAGGAGAAGAACATGAGCAAGGTACAGTCAGGGCTCCGCTACTCGGCCGAGCACGAATGGATCAACGACGAGTCGCCCGCCGTCGTGGGTGTGAGCGAGGTCGC
>Ga0180217_1000801_pt1 | contig 41735 bp, 39 predicted proteins | sample eDN3rd37CBELigOP_FD_128521 | JGI IMG/M metagenome (GOLD analysis project Ga0180217, IMG submission 128521) | Enriched Organic Plus compost microbial communities from Emeryville, California, USA - eDNA 3rd pass 37_C BE-Lig OP (version 2) (version 2) ...
CGGACCACCCGCCCCGAACCCGTTTCGCGCGCCGCCCAAGGCCCGCGAAGCCCAACGCGTCCCGCGCTTCCCCGTCCGTCTCGGACAAAGCCAGGACCAAGCCGACAGCCACCTGCTCTGAAAGGAGCGGGAGCGATCAAGCATGCCCAGGAGGGTTCGGAAATGCTCCGGAGCGGAGGGGAATGTCTTGGATAAATGCCGTGAGAGCTTCCGCGACCTGCTCCGGATTGGTTTCGAGGATCATGTGAGAACCGTCGATCATTGCCACGCGGGCATCGGACCGCAGAGCGAGAAAGCGCCGGACGAACCAGGGCGGGAGCAGCCGATCCTTTTTGCCATGCACGATCAGGAGCGGCGGGGGCAGGCGCCTGATCGTCTGGCGGACATCGATTTCAAGGGCAAGCCTGACCCGATGCTTGACGAGAGCCTCGGGCATGAGCCTCAGGGTTTCGCGCATCCGGTCCGCGATGTCTTCGGCTCCGTTCGGTCCGATCATGGCCCAGCTTATCAATGGGAAGGGAATGGCTCGGTGCGGGATATGGTCCAGCAGGCTGCCGGCTGTTCTCGGAAAGGCGAGTCTCGGAAACGACGCGATAAGGCCACGCCCAACATCGTCTCCGGGCATTTCTCCGCGATCAAAGCCGCCAAGGGGCCGCTGAAGGATTCTCCTGCCAGGACCAATGGCCCTGCGGGGAGCCGGTCTGCGAAGTGCCGAGCCAGGGCCGGATAATCCAGATCCCGATCTTCCGGCAGGGCGGCGATGTGAACCTCGACGCGGCCGGTCAGGGCGTTCTCGATTCCATCCCGCAGCTCCGGGCGCCCATCGATGCCGGGGAGGATGAGCAATCTTGGCCTCGGGCTGGGCATCGGCGTTTCCGGGTCAGGTTCCAGGTGTCTAGAACTTTGTTACGGTTTGGCGTGGGGCACAATCATCTTGTTCCTCCTTGACTTCGCCTTCCTCCCATGGATGTTGCGCGTAACTCGAAACCAGCAGGCTTTTCCATGTCCGCCTCCATGCACCGTTACCGTACCCATACCTGCGGCGCGCTCCGCGAAACCGATGTCGGCCAGGTTACCCGTCTGTCGGGCTGGTGCCACCGCATCCGCGACCATGGCGGCGTGCTCTTCATCGACCTGCGCGACCATTACGGCATGACGCAGTGCGTGATCGATCCGGATTCCCCGGCCTTCAAGCTGGCCGAGACCGTGCGCTCCGAATGGGTGGTCCGCGTGGACGGCAAGGTGCGCAAGCGCCCGGCGGGCACCGAGAACGCCGATCTTCCGACCGGCATGATCGAGGTCTACATCACGGACATGGAGGTGCTCGGCCCGGCGGAGGAGCTGCCGCTGCCGGTCTTCGGCGACCAGGAATACCCGGAAGAGACGCGCCTCAAATACCGCTATCTCGACCTGCGCCGCGAGAAGCTGCACAACAACATCATGAAGCGCGGCGCGATCATCGACTCGCTTCGCAACCGCATGAAGGGAAGCGGCTTCTTCGAGTTCACGACGCCGATCCTGACGGCCTCCTCGCCGGAAGGCGCGCGCGACTTCCTCGTGCCCTCGCGCATCCATCCCGGCAAGTTCTACGCGCTGCCGCAGGCGCCACAGCAGTTCAAGCAGCTGATCATGATGTCCGGCTTCGACCGGTACTTCCAGATCGCGCCCTGCTTCCGCGACGAGGACCCGCGCGCCGACCGCCTGCCGGGCGAGTTCTACCAGCTCGACGTGGAGATGAGCTTCGTCACCCAGGAAGACGTGTTCCAGACCATGGAGCCTGTGATCCGCGACACCTTCAAGGAATTCGCGGACGGCAAGCCGGTGACCGAGGTGTTCCCGCGCATCCCGTATTTCGAGTCCATGCTCAAATACGGCACCGACAAGCCGGACCTGCGCAACCCGCTCGTGATCGCCGACGTGTCGGAGGTGTTCGAGCGCGAGGACGTGACCTTCAACGCGTTCAAGAACGTGGTGAAGGGCGGAGGCGTCGTGCGCGCCATTCCCGGGCCGGGCGCAGCCTCCCAGCCGCGCTCGTTCTTCGACAAGCTCAACGACTGGGCCCGCTCGGAAGGGGCGCCCGGCCTCGGCTACATCGTGTTCGAGGAGGAGGGCGGCCAGATCCAGGCCAAGGGCCCCATCGCCAAGTTCATCCCGGAAGAGGCCCAGGCCGTCATCCGCGACAAGGCCGGCATCAAGGCCGGTGACGCGGTGTTCTTCTCGGCGGGCGTCGAGGACAAGGCGGCCGCGCTCGCCGGCAAGGCGCGCGTGCGCATCGGCGACGAGCTGGGCCTGGGCAACAAGGACCAGTTCGCCTTCTGCTGGATCGTCGACTTCCCGCAATACGAGTGGAACGAGGACGAGAAGAAGATCGACTTCTCCCACAACCCGTTCTCCATGGGCAACATGGACCATGACGAGTTCATGGCCCTCGACCCGTCGGACAAGGACAAGATCCTCAAGATCACGGCCTTCCAGTACGACATGGTCTGCAACGGCTACGAGATGGCTTCCGGCTCGATCCGCAACCACCGTCCCGACCGGATGGTGAAGGCCTTCGAGATCGCGGGCTATGGCGAGCAGGAGGTCATGGACCGCTTCGGCGGCATGTACCGCGCCTTCCAGTACGGCGCTCCTCCGCACGGCGGCATGGCGGCGGGCGTGGACCGCATCGTGATGCTGCTCTGCGGCGCGCAGAACCTGCGCGAGATCACGCTCTTCCCCATGAACCAGAAGGCGGAAGACCTGCTGCTCGGCGCTCCCTCGGACGTGACGCCCAAGCAGCTGCGCGAGCTGCACATCCGGCTGAACCTGCCGGAAAAGTAAGATCCGTGTCTCAGGCATTCGTCGCTCTCGCAGGGAACGTCATCACCGGCCTTTGGCCGGTGATCTCGCTTGTGAGGGACGCTGCGCGGTTCCGTAAGGATATGGCCGGGCTCGTCCCGGCCATGGCGACGGGGCGATGGGCAGCCATGCGCCCCGGTGCCGGAGAAGGACATTGACGGCGGCGGGCAGGGCGCTCACAAGGTCCATGGAAACAAAACTGCAGGGTTAAGGAGCGTTGGGGATGGGAGACAACATCTCGCAGGATCTCAAATCGGGGGCGATGTTCTACCATCAGCACCCGCGCCCCGGTAAGCTCGAGATCCAGCCCACCAAGCCCCTTGGCAACCAGCGCGACCTGGCTCTGGCCTATTCCCCCGGCGTGGCCGCTCCCTGCGAGGCCATCGCCGCGGACGCGTCCCAGGCCGCCAACCTGACCTCGCGCCAGAACCTCGTGGCGGTGATCTCCAACGGCACGGCCGTGCTCGGCCTCGGCGATATCGGCCCGCTCGCCTCCAAGCCCGTGATGGAGGGCAAGGCGGTCCTGTTCAAGAAATTCTCCGGCATCGACGTGTTCGACATCGAGGTGGCCGAGAAGAACGTGGACAAGCTCGTCGAGGTGATCGCGGCGCTCGAGCCCACCTTCGGCGGCATCAATCTCGAGGACATCAAGGCGCCCGAGTGCTTCGAGGTGGAGGAGCGCCTCAAGGCCCGCATGGGCATCCCGGTCTTCCACGACGACCAGCACGGCACCGCCATCATCGTGGGCGCGGCCGTCACCAACGCGCTGGAGCTTGCGGGCAAACGCATCGACGAGGTGAAGATCGTCACCTCCGGCGCCGGCGCCGCCGCGCTCGCCTGCCTCAACCTGCTCGTCTCCCTCGGCGCCAAGCGCGAGAACATCTGGGTCACCGACATCGAAGGCGTGGTGCATACGGGCCGCAACGAGCTCATGGACCGCTGGAAATCGGCCTATGCGCAGAAGACCGATGCGCGCGCGCTCAGCGACGTGGTCGCCGACGCCGACGTGTTCCTCGGTCTCTCGGCGGGCGGCGTCCTGAAGCCGGAGATGGTTCAGAAGATGGCTCCGCGCCCGCTGATCCTCGCGCTCGCCAATCCCAATCCCGAGATCATGCCGGAGGAGGCGGAGGCCGTCCGTCCGGATGCCATGATCTGCACCGGCCGCTCGGATTATCCGAACCAGGTCAACAACGTCCTGTGCTTCCCCTACATCTTCCGCGGCGCTCTCGACGTGGGCGCGACCACGATCAACGAGGAGATGAAGGCGGCCGCCGTGAAGGCCATCGCGAGCCTTGCGCGCGAGGCTCCGTCCGAGGTCGTGGCCCGCGCCTATGGCGGCGAGGCGCATCCCTTCGGACGCAAGTCCCTGATCCCGAGCCCGTTCGATCCGCGCCTGATCCTGCGCATCGCCCCGGCCGTCGCGAAGGCCGCCATGGATTCCGGCGTCGCCACGCGTCCGCTGGCGGATATCGAGGCCTATACCGAGTCCCTCGGTCGCTTCGTGTTCCGCTCCGGCTTCATCATGAAGCCGCTCTTCTCGCAGGCGAAGGCCAATCCGAAGCGCGTGATCTACGCCGAGGGCGAGGATGAGCGCGTGCTGCGCGCGGTGCAGGTCATCGCCGAGGAGCGCCTCGCACAGCCCATCCTGATCGGCCGTCCGAGCGTGGTCGAGGCGCGCATCAAGCGCTTCGGCCTGTCGATGGAGATCGGCAAGGATTTCGAGCTGGTGAATCCCGAGGACGATCCGCGCTATCGCGATTACGTCGCGACCTATGTGGAGGCCGCCGGCCGCAAGGGCATCACGCCGGATGCGGCCAGGACGCTGGTGCGCACCAACAACACCGTCATCGGCGCATTGGCCGTGAGGCGAGGGGACGCGGATGCGCTGATCTGCGGTCTCGAAGGGCGCTTCCAGTCGCGCCTCAAGCACATCAAGGACATCATCGGCCTTGCTCCCGGCGTGCACGAGATGGCGGCGCTCTCGCTCGTCATCACGTCGAAGGGCGCCTATTTCCTCGCCGACACGCATGTGCAGTTCAACCCGAGCGCGGAAGAGATCGCCGACATGGCGATTGCCTGCGCGAGCCATGTGCGCCGCTTCGGCATCGAGCCGAAGATCGCGCTGCTCTCGCACGCGGATTTCGGCGCCGCCGAGACACGCTCCGCCGTGAAGATGCGCGAGGCGCTTGCCTGCATCACCGAGCGCGCGCCCGATCTGGAGGTGGATGGCGAGATGCAGGCCGATGCCGCGCTCTCCCAGATGATCCGCGATCGCGTCAATCCGGGCTCGCGCCTGAAGGGCGAGGCGAACGTGCTGATCATGCCGAATCTCGACGCGGCCAACATCGCCTTCCAGTTCACGAAGATGCTGGCGGATGCGCTTCCCGTCGGCCCGATCCTCATCGGCCCGGCCAAGCCCGCGCATATCCTCACGCCGTCGGTGACGGCGCGCGGCATCGTGAACCTGACCGCCATCGCCGTGGTCGAGGCCCAGGCCGCGGAGCAGGATCAGCCGGTGCTGATCTGAGCTTGCGAAATCTCGGTTGTTAGGCATGGCCGGGCTTGTCCCGGCCATCTTCGTTCAGGCCTACAGCCTTTCCTCTGACGTCATCGCCGGCCTTGTGCCGGTGATCCCGATCGGTGAGACGCGGTGCTTGCCGGCGTCGTCATGGCCGGGACAGGCCCGGCCATGACGACAAAGAGCGATGCGATCACTCCGCCTTCGCGCTGATCTTCAGCTTCGCGAGCAGCGCCTTGGGATCGGAGGCGAGCATGGCGTCCATGATACCGAAGCCGGAGGGGCTCTTGGGCTGCGCCTCGATCGTGAGCCTGCCGGGCTTCTTGATGAAGCTTGCGATGGCCTTGCCCAGCGTTCGGGACTGCTCCGAATCGCCGATCATCGATGCCAGGACGAGCGGCGTGGCGCCGGAATACATCTCCCGCAATGAAGCGGGCGTCGTGCCGTTCTCCTTCGCCGTCATGTCGAGGAAGCGGTCGAGCAGGCCCCAGTTTTCGACCACGATGCTCGCGGACTTCGCCTTGGCGCCGAGAAGAGCCGCCGCGGCCGTGCCCTCGTCGGTGCTGAAGAGATCCGGGCCGGCATTGCCGATGAGGCCCGTCATGCGCACGCTTCCCATGTCCTTCGCATCGGCGGAGAACTCCTTGATGACGATCTCGCTGGAGGCCTCGTCCCAGGTGGCGGCAAGGACCGTGGACGCGTCCAGGGACTTGTAGCCCAGAGCCCGAAGCTGCTGGGCCAACTCCTCCGTGCTGTTCTCGTCGAATTTCAGGGAGGTGTTCCGCTGCTCGAACCGGATGTTCGTGGGAATGCCGTTGCGGGGCCTGTCCGCCGTGACCTCCAGGAGGCCCATGGTCATCCGCACCCGATCGCCGGGCTTCTCGTCGGCTGCCGGCGCATCGACGTCGAGGTCCGTCACGCGAAGGGTTCCGAGGGTCGGGATGAGGCTGCGGGCCTCGGCGGCGCCGAGATCCTCCAAGGACTTGTCTCTGAGCGCCCTCAGGCCCTCCAGGGTCGGAGCGATGGAGAAGCCGGTGAGGCTCAAGGAGCCGATCTTCACCTTGCTGTCGTCATCGACGACTTCGAAGCCTTCCATGCGCATGTCCGAAGGCTGCTGTCCGGACGCGCCCGCATAGGCGATGCGCTGGATCCGCCCGCTCGGGGCGGCAGCATTGCCGGCATTCTTCAGCGGATTCCTGAACTCGATGCCGGTCATTTCGATCTGCCCGATCTGGAAGGCATCGAGCATGTCCGCCACCATGTTGAGGACCCGCTTCGACTCCTCCGGGGAGAGCTTTTCCTTCCCGTCCAGCTCGGAGAGGACGGTTTCCGTGCTGCTCCATGAGTCCGGAGTCGGCCGCGCCAGGAAATCGCGGCCGCTCACGCGGGCGACCTTCACGCCGACGATGTTCTCGCTGTCCGAGACGTCCATGTTCTCGATGGCGAAATCGCCATAGATCCGGGTCATCGGCTCGGACGCGGTCTTGGCCTTCATCTCATAGAGGTTCGCGAGGGCGCCGAGATCGACGTCGTGGGCCGATCCCTTGCCCGAAGTCGCCCGAACGGTAACGCCCTTGTTCGACGTCTCGAGGCTTGCGGTCTCGAAGGTGGCGGAACCGATGCGCCCGGCGACGACGTCGGACAGGACGGCGTTCCTGTAAATCGTGGTCCCCGGTCCGTTCCGAAGCCTCGTCTTGATGGTCACTTCGGGAATCGCGATTTGCCTGACATTGATCCTGGCGAGGCGGGCAGCCATCGGCTCGCTCGCGCCGGAGGCGAACAGCGCCTCGATCTCGGCCCGCGACGAGGCAACGCCCGACAGGTCGACGCGCTTGAGCTCATAGGTGGATTTTCCGAAGGTGAAGCTGACGTTCTCCAGGGAGAAGCTTCCCGCGCTCTGGGCCCAGGCCGTGCTCCAGAGGGGCACCTTCACGGCGCCGATTCTCACGGACCCGGAGGCTGTTTCGAGGGAGAGATTGCGGATGACGGCCGGTTCGATCTGCAGGGCAGCCGTGCCGACCATGAGAGCGAGCAGGCCAATGCCCGTGCGGTAACGAAACTTCATGAGGATCCCCAGTCCATGGCTCTGCGGGAGAGCGTCTGGGGACCACTATATTGAAATGAAACCGGGTTTCACAAGGAGAACGAGGTGCCGCAACCACAGGAGGCCGTGGCGTGGGGGTTCTCGATCTTGAAGGACTGGCCGATCAGGTCGTCCACGAAATCGATCACGGAGCCGTCCATGTACTGGACGGAAACCTCATCGACGACCACGGTCGCGCCATCCTTCTCGATCACCAGATCGTCGTCCTGCCGGGTCCGGTCCACGTCGAAGGCGTATTGGAAACCGGAGCAGCCGCCGCCGTTGACGCTGATTCTCAGCATCGACCCTTCGGGCTCCGAGGCCATGATCTCGTTGATGCGGCGGGCAGCGCGTTCGGTGAGAGAAATTCCGGGCATGGGTCCTTCCGGTCCGTATTAAGGACATAAGTCTTGGACAAGCTCTTGATCGGCATGATTTCATCGGAAAGTCAGATGCCACTTTCCTGAATCATGCTCTAAGAGCAAGGTAATTACGCCCTGACAAGGCTTCAACCCGAGGATGAATGTGCGGCCCTTTGGCGAGAGATGGCGAGCCCCCTATGCCTGCGACCCCTGGGCCAGCCGGGGCCGGCTCTATCCCGAGACGGCGTCGCCGACCCGGAGCGATTTCCAGCGCGACCGCGACCGGATCATCCATTCCTCGGCCTTTCGCCGTCTCAAGCACAAGACGCAGGTCTTCGTCTATCACGAGGGCGACCATTTCCGGACGCGGCTCACCCATACCATCGAGGTGAGCCAGATCGCCCGCGCGCTCGCCCGCTCCCTTGGCCTCGACGAGGATCTCGCCGAGGCGCTCGCGCTCTCGCACGATCTCGGCCATACGCCCTTCGGCCATACGGGCGAGGACACGCTCGAGGAGTGCATGGCGGCCTTCGGCGGCTTCGACCACAATGCCCAGGCCCTGCGGGTCGTCACGCGCCTCGAGCGCCGCTATCCCGATTACGACGGCCTGAACCTCACCTGGGAAGCCCTGGAAGGGCTGGTCAAGCACAACGGGCCGCTGCTCGAGGCGGACGGCAGGCCGACGCTACGCTATGTCGCGCGCGGCGTGCCGCTCGCGATCATGGAATACAACGCCATTCAGGATCTGGAGCTTGCCACCTTCGCCAGCGGCGAGGCGCAGGCCGCCGCGATCGCTGACGACATCGCCTATGACGCGCACGACATCGACGACGGTCTGAGGGCAGGGCTGTTCGGGATCGAGGACCTGCGGGAGGTCCCCTTCCTGGACGGCATCCTGACCGAAATCGACGGACGCTGGCCCGGCCTCGACCTCTCGCGGCGCATCCACGAGCTGACCCGCCGGGTCATCACCCGCTTCGTGGAGGACGTGGTGGCCGAGGGCGACCGGCGGATCGCGACCCTCGATCCGCAGAACGCGCAGGACATCCGCAGGGCGCAGGAGACCGTCATCTGCTTCTCCCGCGAGATGCGGGAGGCCGATGCCGCCATCAAGCGCTTCCTCTACGCCCACATGTACCGCCACCCCGAGGTGATGCGGGTCCGGGCCCAGGCCGACCAGGTCCTGCGCGACCTCTTCAGGCGCTTCAAGGCCGAGCCGGAGCTGATGCCGGAGGAGTGGCAGGCGGACCTGCCGAAGGACGACGAGCCGCGTCTTGCCCGCCGCGTGGCGGATTACATCGCGGGGATGACGGACCGCTATGCGATCCTCGAGCACCGGCGCCTGTTTGACGTGACGCCGGACTTGCGTTAGGCGCGGCTCAGTTTTCTAAAGTCTACGGCGCAGACCTCATCCTGAGGAGCCGCGAAGCGGCGTCTCGAAGGATGATCCAGAAACCACTGGAGGCGCCCTCGTCCTTCGAGACGGTCCCTGACGGGACCTCCTCAGGATGAGGGCTCGTGACGCGTCCCGTTGGCTGTGATCGGGCCGGTCGCCCATTGAGATGAAGTGCCATGAACATTTTCGCGTTGTTTGAGAAGCGGGTTGCCGAAGCCCTTGGCCGTCTGGCCGGCGAAGGGAAGATTCCATCGGGGCTGGACGTGAGCCGCGTCGTCGTGGAGCCGCCGCGCGATCCGTCTCATGGCGACCTTGCCACCAACGCCGCCATGGTGCTGGCCAAGGAGGCGCGCATGAACCCGCGCGCCCTGGCCGAACTGCTCGTGTCCGATCTCAAGGCCGATCCCCGTGTCACCACGGTGGAGATCGCCGGGCCTGGCTTCATCAACATCCGCCTCGACCCGCAGGTCATGCATGAGGTGCTGCGCACGGCCGTGGTGGATTCGGCCGGCTTCGGCCGGAGCACGCAGGGCGCGGGCAAGCCCGTGAACGTGGAATATGTCTCCGCCAACCCGACGGGCCCGATGCATGTGGGCCATTGCCGTGGCGCGGTGTTCGGCGACGCGCTGGCCGGCCTTCTCGACTTCGCGGGCTACAAGGTGACCCGCGAGTACTACATCAACGACGCCGGCGCGCAGGTCGATGTGCTCGCCCGCTCGGCCTATCTCCGCTACAAGGAGGCCCTCGGCCACGACATCGGCGAGATCCCGGAAGGCCTCTATCCCGGCGACTATCTCAAGCCCGTCGGCGAGCGCCTCGCCCGGGAGCATGGGCAGAGCCTGCTCGACAAGCCCGAAGCCGAGTGGCTGCCGCTCGTGCGCGATGCGGCGATCAACGCCATGATGGAGATGATCCGCAGCGATCTCGCGGTGCTCAACATCCATCACGACGTCTTCTTCTCCGAGCGCTCCCTGCAGCTCGGGGCCGAGGATCAGGTGAAGAAGCTGATCGAGGACCTGCGCTCCCGCGACCTCGTCTATATGGGCCGCCTGCCGCCGCCCAAGGGCCAGAAGGACGAGGACTGGGAGGATCGCGAGCAGCTTCTGTTCCGCGCCACCGCCTTCGGCGACGAGGTGGACCGCCCGCTACTGAAATCGGATGGGTCCTACACCTACTTCGCCTCCGACATCGCCTATCACCGCTCCAAGTACGAGCGCGGCTTCGCCTCCATGATCGACGTCTGGGGCGCCGACCACGGCGGCTACGTGAAGCGCATGCAGGCGGCGGTCAAAGCCGTCACGGACAACAAGGGCGACCTCGACGTGAAGCTCTGCCAGCTCGTGAAGCTGCTGCGCGGCGGCGAGCCGGTGAAGATGTCCAAGCGCTCCGGCGACTTCGTGACTCTGCGCGACGTGGTGGACGAGGTGGGCCGCGACGCGACCCGCTTCATGATGATCTTCCGCAAGAACGATGCCCCCCTGGACTTCGACCTCGCCAAGGTGGTCGAGCAGTCCAAGGACAACCCGGTCTTCTACGTGCAGTATGCCCATGCCCGCTGCGCCTCGATCTTCCGCCAGGCGGCGGAGGCCTTTCCGGGCGAGGACTTCTCCGCGGCCGAGCTGGCGAAGGCTGATCTGACGATTCTCACGGACGAGGCCGAGACGGACCTCATCCACCGCATCGCCCAGTTCCCGCGCATGGTGGAGGCTGCCGCGGAGGCGCACGAGCCTCACCGGGTCGCCTTCTACCTCTACGACCTCGCCAGCGCCTTCCATAGTTTGTGGAACAAGGGCAAAGACTTGCCGCAATTACGCTTTGTTAATCAAACTGATAAAGATTCAACGAGATCGAGGCTCGCTCTCGTGCATGCCCTCAAGGGCGTGCTCGCATCTGGCCTCACCATCCTGGGCGTCACGGCACCGGACGAAATGCGCTAACGTTTTTCCAGGCGGATCAGCCGCTTAAGGATGTGTTTGCGTCGGGTCCCGTCGCGTCCGCAGGCGGAGCGGTAAGGCTCCTGTCGCGTAACTGGAGAACCGGCGCATGAGCGAATCAGTGAAGCCCCGTTTTGCCGTCGACCTCAACGAGATTGAACGGCACCTCGCCCCAACGGGCTCCCCGCAGGCCCAGCCCGCCGCTGCGCCCCGCAACAGCGATCCGCTGGCCGAATTGGCCCGGATCGTGGGCCAGGACGACCCGTTTCAAGCGATTCTGGCCAATGATGGCGCCGCCCGCCCGCGTCGGCAGGCGTCGACCATCGACGATCTTTTCGCGACCCGCGACAACGTGACGCCGGCTCCACCCCAGGCGCGCCCCCAGACGGGCGCCCACGCGCGTCAGACCGAGTACGATGCTCCCGATTACGAGACACGCGGTTACGCTCCGCAGGCCGAGGCCCCTCGCGCTGCCGGCCATGGCCATGCGTATCACGGCCATGGCTACCAGCAGCCGGGGTATCAGGACCCCGTGTACCAGGAGCCCGCTGCGGTCCAGCAACAGGCGTCCTATCACGAGCCCGCCTATGCGGACGAGTATTACGACGACGGCTCGGACGATTATGACGGCGCCCATTCGGCTCAGCCTCAGCGTCTGAATTATCCGCCGGTCCAGAAGCCTCGCTCGCGCAAGGGGCTGGTCGCCATGGGTGCCATTGCCGTCGCGGTCGTCGTCGGCGGCGCGGGCGCCTTGATGTATACCGGTTCCCCTACAGGAGCAGGCGGCGAGCCGATCCTCGTCCAAGCCACGAACGAGCCCGTAAAGGTGCAGCCGCAGAACCCCGGCGGAGTCGAGATTCCCAACCAGAACAAGCAGATCTACGAGCGCACCCAGCAGACCGAGACCAAGGTGGTCAATCGCGAGGAGCAGCCCATCGACGTGAACCAGGCCGTCCGCGCCGCGGGCGGTTCCTCGCTGGCCGACGCGACCGGGGCAACGGTCCCTGGCGCGCCCGCTCAGGCTCGCAGCGCGTCCAGCAGCCTGAACCTGGGCGAGCCGCGTAAGGTCCGCACCGTGACCATCCGCCCGGATGGCACCGTGGTGGGCGCGCCCGAGGCCGCTCCGTCTCCGAGCCCGGCCTCCGTCCCGGCCATGACCATGCCGGCGGCGGCGTCAGCCACTCCGGCTCCGCAGGCCGCGCCTGCCCAGCCGCAGGCCGTTGCCGCGACGCCCAGCACGACGCCGGCCGCGCCGGTCGAGCCGGCTCCGGCCCCCGCGCCTCAGAAGGTCGCCTCCGTTCAGCCGGTCGCCCCGGTCGCCGCTTCGGACACCAGCGTCGGCGGCTTCGCGGCCCAGCTCGGCGTGGCTGGCTCCGAGAGCTCGGCCAACGCGACCTTCGCCCAGCTGCAGCGCAAGTACCCGGATCTCGAAGGCCTCCCTTCGATCATCCGCAAGGCTGAGGTGAACGGCAACACGATCTATCGTGTCCGCGTCGGCCCCATGTCGCGCGAGGAGGCTTCCGCCCTCTGCTCGAAGGTGCAGGGCCAGGGCGGCCAGTGCTTCGTCGCCAAGAACTGAGCACAGGAACCGAACCAGGCTTGACCGGCCACCGGTCGACAAGACTCCTTGACCCATTGTTGCAAGGGACTTAAGGCGCGGGCATGAAAACCCGCGCCTTCATTGCTGGCTGCTCCGGCCTCACGCTCACACCCGACGAGATCGCCTTCTTCAGGGAGGCGGATCCATGGGGATTCATCCTGTTCCGCCGGAACATCGGCGATCCCGAGCAGGTGAGGGCGCTCTGCGCCGCCCTGCGCGAGACGGTCGGGCGCGAGGACGCCCCTATCCTGATCGACCAGGAGGGCGGCCGGGTTCAGCGCATGGGCCCGCCGCACTGGCCGAAATACCCGTCCGGCGCCACCTACGGCGCGCTCCATGCCAATGATCCCCTCGTGCAGCGGGAACTCGCCCGCCTGGGCGCCCGCCTCATCGCCCATGATCTGCGCGCGGTGGGCGTGACGGTCGATTGCCTGCCCGTGCTCGACGTGCCGTCGCCGGGCGCGCACGACGTCATCGGTGACCGGGCCTATGGCAAGACGCCGGAGAAGGTGGGGGTGCTGGGACGCGCCGCGGCCGAGGGCCTGCTGGCCGGCGGCGTCCTGCCGGTGGTCAAGCACATGCCGGGCCATGGCCGGGCAGGGGCCGACAGCCATCTCGCGCTGCCGGTGGTGGACGCCTCCCGCGAGGAGCTGGAGCGCCACGATTTCGCGCCGTTCCGGATGCTCACCGACATGCCCCTCGCGATGACCGCGCACGTGGTCTATACGGCGATCGACCCTGACCGCCCCGCGACGACCTCTCCCGTCGTCATTCAGGATATCATCCGCGGCCATATCGGCTATGACGGCCTCGTCATGACGGACGATCTGTCCATGAAGGCCCTGACCGGCTCGTTCAGGGGCAAGACCGAGGCGGCCATCGCGGCAGGCTGCGACATGGCTCTGCACTGCAACGGCGACATGACGGAAATGGCCGAGGTGGCCGAGGGAGCCCCGCTTCTCGAGGGGGATGCCTTGAGGAGAGCCGAGGCGGCCCTGTCCCGCATCCGGCACGAGCCGGAGCCGCTCGATCCTGTGGATGCGCGTGCAAGACTCGATGCCGCGCTTGCGATGATCGCGTGAGCGTCCCAAGGTCGAACCCCACCGGTTGAGTATCGTCCATGGCCAAGCCACTGCCTTTCGAGGATGTCGAGCCCACCGCCGAGCGCGGCGAGAGCGAGCCCGCGCTCCTCGTGGACGTGGACGGGTTCGAAGGCCCGCTCGACCTTCTGCTGGAGCTCGCCCGCCGCCAGAAGGTGGACCTGCACCGCATCTCGATTCTGGCCCTGGCCGAGCAGTACATTACCTTCATCGAAGAGGCGCGCCGCATGCGCCTGGAGCTTGCGGCCGATTATCTCGTGATGGCGGCCTGGCTCGCCTATCTGAAATCCCGCCTCCTGCTTCCCGAGCCGCCGAAGGGCGAGGAGCCGAGTGCGGAGGAGCTGGCCACGGCGCTGGCCCTGCGCCTGCGCCGCCTGGAGGCCATCCGAGAGGTGGCCAAGAAGCTCGGCGAGCGCTCGCTGCTCGGTCGCGACGTCTTCGCCCGCGGCGCGCCCGAACCCGTGGTCATCCACCGGGATGCCCGCTACGAGGCCACCCTCTACGACCTGCTCAAAGCCTATGCCCAGCAGCGGCAGGTGCAGTTCAACAGCAAAGTCTCGCTCCACAAGCGCACCGTCTGGTCGCTGATCGATGCCCGCGAGGCCCTGGAGCGCCTCGTCGGGCACTTGAGCGACTGGGTGACGCTCGATAGCTATCTCGTGGAATACATGGTCGAGCCCGCCATGCGGCCGACCGTTCTCGCCTCCGCCCTGTCGGCGACCCTGGAGATGGTCCGGGAGGGCAAGCTCACGGTGAGGCAGGACGAAGCCTTCGCTCCGGTCTGGGTCAAGCCTGTTGCCGACCCGGCCGAGACAGGAGCCCAATCATGACGAACGACACCGACGAGATCCAAGACGTCGAGACGCCGGAGGAGGTCTCCGCCGACGGCCAGGTCGAAAACCAGGATGAAAGCCAAGCAGAAATCCACGTGCCCGACCACGGGGAGGCGATGCGCATCGCCGAGGCGCTCCTGTTCGCCTCCGCGGCGCCTCTGGGGGCCGAGGAACTGGCCGGACGCCTGCCGGAGGGCGCGGATATCGAGAAAATCCTCGTCGATCTGCAGGAGCTCTATGCGCCGCGCGGCGTCAACCTGGTGCGGGTGGCCGGCAAATGGGCGTTCCGCACGGCGAGCGACCTCTCCTTCGTGCTCTCCCGCGACGTGGTCGAGCAGCGCAAGCTCTCCCGCGCCGCCATGGAGACGCTGTCGATCATCGCCTATCACCAGCCGGTGACGCGCGCGGAGATCGAGGAGATCCGCGGCGTCGCCACGTCCAAGGGCACCCTGGATCTGCTGCTGGAGACCGGCTGGATCCGCCTGCGGGGCCGCCGCAAGGTGCCGGGCCGTCCCGTGACCTACGGCACCACGCCGGCCTTCCTGGAGCATTTCGGTCTCGACGCCATCGAGGACCTGCCGGGCCTCGAGGAGCTGAAAGGCGCCGGCTTCATCGAAGGGCGCGTCCCCTCCGACATGTCCGTGCCGGTTCCGTCCGACGCGGAGGCGCTGCGGGAGGACGAGGATCCGCTGGATCAGGACGATCTGCTGCAGCCTCTCGAGATGCACCAGACCGAGACGGGCGAGGAATGAGCGACAGACCCGCCGCGACGGCCCGCGACCGGTTCCGGCTGCCCCGCTGGGGACAGCGGGGCACCGCGGGCGCGTCCATTCCGGCCCAGCTCTCCTTCGAGGACATCGTCCAGACCTATCACTCCACCGAGGCCCTCAAAGGCGTGTCGCTCAAGGTCGAGCCCGGGGAGCTTGTCTGCCTCCTCGGCCACTCGGGCTGCGGCAAGACCACGCTGCTGCGCATCGCGGCGGGCGTGGAGGCGCCCACCTCCGGCCGGGTGCTGATGGACGGGCGCGAGGTGAGCGGCGCGAACCGGTTCGTGGAGCCGGAGCGCCGGGGCATCGGCCTGATGTTCCAGGATTACGCGCTGTTCCCGCACATGACGATCCTGCAGAACGTGAAGTTCGGCCTGAAGGACCTTTCGGCCTCCGAGGCGGACATCGCGGCCCGCCGGGCGCTCTCCCGCGTCGGGCTGGAGCATTATGCGAACGAGTATCCGCACACGCTTTCGGGCGGCGAGCAGCAGCGCGTGGCCCTCGCGCGCTCCATTGCGCCCCGGCCCGGCGTGCTGCTCATGGACGAGCCGTTCTCCAACCTCGACCGGCGCATGCGCGACGCGATCCGCGACGAGACCGTGGCGATCCTGAGGGAAACCCGCGCGACGACCATCGTGGTCACGCATGACCCGGAAGAGGCCATGCGGATCGCGGACCGGATCGTTCTGATGAGCGCGGGCACTATCGTGCAGCAGGGGCCGGCCGAGGAGATCTACCGCAGGCCTGTCAATCTCTTCGCCGCGCGGTTCTTCTGCGACTTCAACGAGATCGAAGGCACCGTGAGGAAAGGGCAGGTGTCCTGTCCGGTCGGGGTCTTTCCGGCGCCGGGGCTGGAGGACGGCCCGGCCATCGTCTGCGTGCGGCCGCAGGGGGTGAAGATCAGGCCTCAGGGCCACTGCCTCCCGGGGCGTGTGGTGTCACGTCGCTTTCTCGGCGAGGTCGATCTGGTGCATATCGATGTTCCCGGCCTCGAAAGGCCGCTCCAGGCCCGCGTTCACGATCCCGTTGGCGTGAAGGAGGGGCAGGATGTGGGCATCGAGATTGGTCCAAAGGATATCCTTGTTTTCGCCGCGGCTGACGCATAGGTTGACCGCGAGTTCATATTCCAAAGCCGCGCCCCATGGGGCGCAGGAGGATTGCCATGGGTGGCGCTAGTATTTGGCACTGGATTGTTGTCGGCCTGATCGTTGTTCTGCTGTTCGGACGCGGCAAGATCTCCGACCTGATGGGCGATGTCGCCAAGGGCATCAAGGCCTTCAAGAAGGGCATGGCGGAGGACGACACGGCAAAGCCCGTGCAGCCCTCCGAGCCGGTTCGCACGATCGACCATCAGGCCGGCGCGACCGGCACGCAGACGAACGCGACGACCGAGCACAAGATCGGTTGAATTTCCCGGGTAACGGCCGCCGGCGATGCGGCTGTGGTGAGTAAGGCAGGGTCGAGGCCACGCCATGTTGGACATGAGCTGGGGTGAGGTCATGGTGATCGGCGCGGTCGCGCTGATCGTGATTGGCCCGAAGGATCTGCCGCGCGCCCTGCGGACGGTGGGACAGGTCACGGGCAAGCTGCGCCGCATGGCGGCGGAGTTCCAGGGCCAGTTCAACGAGGCCATGCGGGAAGCCGAGCTCGACGAGGTCAAGAAGCAGCTTCAGGGCGTGAACGAGTCCGTCTCGAGCTTCAGCAACACGAACCTCAACCCCATGCAGACGATCCGGGATGAGCTGAAGAGCGCCGTGGAAACGCCGGTGACGGGCAAGCCGGACATCTCGGCCGGGCAGCCCGCCGGCGATGCCTCGGTCCAGGCCATGGTCGAAGGGCGGGCGCCCGCGCCTGTCTCTGCTCTCCCCGATCCGCTCGTCGACCTGCCGCCCCCGCCCGTCGACGATCCGGCCCAGGCGATTGCCGAGTCCCTGCGCCGTGAGGCGGAGATTGAAACCCAGAAAGCGGCTGCTACAGTCGAGGCCCCTGAGAAACCGGACGCGAAAGCCTGATGACCACCGCCCCCATTGAAGAGGATGAGGTCGAGGCATCGCGCGCGCCTCTGATCGAGCACCTGACCGAACTGCGCTCGCGCCTGATCAAGGCGATGGTGGCGTTCGTGGCCATGTTCTTCGTGTGCTTCGCTGGGGCGAAGTACATCTACAACGCGCTGGTCTGGCCCTATGTCCTCGCGGTGGGCTCGCCCGAGAAGGCGCACCTCGTCTATACCCACGGCCTCGAATATCTGTTCACGCAGATCCAGGTCGCGGCGTTCGGCGCCGGGTTCCTGGCCTTTCCGGTGATCGCCATCCAGATCTACAAGTTCGTGGCGCCGGGCCTCTACAAGAACGAGCGCCGCGCCTTCCTGCCTTACCTCGTCGCGACGCCGATTCTGTTCGCCATCGGCGCGGCCTGCGTCTATTTCATCGCGATGCCGCTGCTGATGCGCTTCTCGGTCGGGATGCAGCAGCTGGCGACCGACAACGCGCCCGCCATCGAGTTCCTGCCGAAGGTCAGCGAGTACCTGTCGCTGATCATGACCCTGATCTTCGCCTTCGGAATCTGCTTCCAGCTGCCGGTGATCCTGACCCTGCTGGCCCGCGCCGGGATCATCGATTCGGAGTTCCTCAAGAGCAAGCGGCGCTATGCCATTGTCTTCGTCTTCATCCTGGCGGCCGTCCTGACCCCGCCGGATGTGATCAGCCAGTTCGCCCTTGCGGTCCCCACCTTGCTTCTTTACGAGGCGTCCATCTTCTCCGTCCGCATGGTGGAGAAGAAGCGTGCGGAAGCCGAGGCCGCGCGCGCGGCCGAAGGATAGGCTGAGCAAGCCGCCCGAAAGGCCGCCCCATCCTTGGCGTGAACACAGGGGCGGTCCGTGCTAAGGGCTAGCGACCGCGTCCACCAACAGGCTAAAGTCAGTCCCATGCACGACATCCGTTCCATCCGCGAAAATCCTGCGGCTTTCGACAAAGGCCTCCGGAGCCGGGGCATGGAGCCCTTGTCCGAGCGCCTGATCGCCCTGGACGATGCGCGAAAGAGTGCTGTTTCCGCCCTTCAGGTCGCCACCGAGCGCCGCAACGCGCTGTCCAAGGAGATCGGCCAGGCCAAGGCCAAGAAGGACGAGGCGCGCGCGCAGGAGCTGATGGCCGAGGTCGCCCGCATCAAGGAATCGATGCCGGAGCTGGAGGAGGCCGAGCGCGCCGCCGGCAAGGCCCTGTTCGATGCCCTGGCCTCGATCCCGAACATTCCGAAGGAGGATGTGCCGGTCGGCGCCGATGAGCACGGCAATGTGGAGCGTCATCGTTTCGGGACCCCTCCGACGATCAACAGCGCCAAGCAGCATTTCGAGATCGGCGAAGCCCTCGGAATGATGGATTTCGAGACCGCGGCCAAGTTGTCGGGCGCACGCTTCGTCGTGCTCAAGGGCCAGCTCGCCCGCCTGGAACGCGCGCTCGGTCAGTTCATGATCGACCTGCACATCACCGAGCACGGCTACACGGAGGTCAACCCGCCGCTGCTGGTGCGGGACGAGACCATGTTCGGCACGGCGCAGCTGCCGAAGTTCGAGGACGACCAGTTCTGGGCCTTTCCGGGCAACAGCCTCGAACAAGCCGTCGCCGCCGCGTTCGAAGGCCAGCCGCGCGAGGCCGTGAACAAGATCATCAAGGACGCCCGCTACGGCATGATCCCCACGGCGGAGGTCACGCTCACCAATCTCGTGCGCGAGCAGATCCTCTCGGAGGAGGAGCTGCCCCTGCGCTTCACGGCGCTCACGCCGAGCTTCCGCGCCGAGGCCGGCTCGGCGGGCCGCGACACGCGCGGCATGATCCGCCAGCACCAGTTCGTGAAATGCGAGCTCGTCTCGATCACGACGCCGGAAACCTCCGCCGACGAGCATGAGCGCATGCTGACCTGCGCGGAGAACGTGCTGAAGAAGCTGGAGCTGCCGTTCCGGACCATGACGCTCTGCACGGGCGACATGGGCTTCTCCTCGACCAAGACCTACGACATCGAGGTCTGGCTGCCGGGGCAGGGGATGTATCGCGAGATTTCGAGCTGCTCGGTCTGCTCGGATTTCCAGGCGCGGCGCATGAATGCCCGTTATCGCCCGGCGTCCGAGAAGTCGCCGCGCTTCGTGCACACGCTCAACGGCTCGGGCCTGGCGGTGGGCCGCACCCTCGTCGCCGTTCTGGAGAACTACCAGAACGAGGACGGCAGCGTCACGATTCCGGCGGTGCTGCAGCCCTACATGGGCGGCCTCACCCGCATCGAGCGCGCGGCCTGACATGCGCATCCTCTGCACCAATGACGACGGCATCCATGCTCCGGGCCTGAAGACCCTTGAGGCCATCGCACGGCAGCTCTCCGACGACGTCTGGGTGGTGGCGCCGGAGACCGATCAGAGCGGCGTGGCGCATTCGCTCTCGCTCAACGATCCCCTGCGCCTGCGCGAGATCTCCGATCGGCATTTCGCCGTGAAGGGCACGCCGACCGATTGCGTGATCATGGGCGTGCGCGAGCTGATGCGCGAGCACAGGCCCGACCTCGTGCTCTCCGGCGTCAATCGCGGGCAGAACGCGGCCGAGGACGTGACCTATTCAGGCACCGTCGCCGGCGCCATCGAAGGCACGCTGCTCGGCATCCCATCCATCGCTCTTTCGCAGGCCTATGGTCCGGGAACCCGCAACAATCCCAGATGGCATTGCGCCGAGCATCACGGCCCGAAGGTCATCCGCAAGATCCTCGACGCAGGCATCGACAAAGGCATTCTCGTCAACGTAAACTTTCCCGATTGCGAGCCGGGGGACGTTCAAGGCACATCCGTGGTCAATCAGGGACAGCGCACACAGGAACTGTTGCGTCTCGACGCGCGCCTCGACGGGCGCGGCAATCCCTACTACTGGATCGCCTTCGAGCGCGGCCCCTTCACGCCCGGCAACGGCACGGATCTGTGGGCTCTCGCCAAAGGGCACATCTCGGTCACGCCTCTGCGCATCGACATGACGGACGAGCCGACACTGACCCGCTACGCCCAGGCCTTCGGACGAGGCTGACCCGATGAGGCAGGAGCCCTTCTTCTCCGAAGCGGAAGCGCGCGACGAGCAGGAGGCCATCGGCGTTGCATCCTTCCTCCTGTCTCTGCGCGCCAAGGGCATTCGCAACACGGCGTTGCTGCGCGCCATGGAGCTCGTGCCGCGCGATGTGTTCGCGCCGCGCCGTTTCCGCGACCTCTCCCGCGCGGATATCGCCCTGCCGCTGCCCTGCGGGCAGACCATGAGTTCGCCGGGCACCGTGGCCACGATGCTTCTCGAGCTCGATGTCAAACCGGGCCAGCGCATTCTCGAGATCGGCACCGGCACCGGCTACGTGTCGGCGCTGCTTGCCCATCTCGGCGCGGAGGTGATCACGGTCGAGCGTTTCAACACGCTGGCCGAAAGCGCGGCGCAGCATCTGAAGATCGTCGAGGCCAGCAAGGTGCATCTGGAAATCGGCGACGGGCTCGCCGTGCGCGTGCGTGACCGCTTCGACCGCATTCTCCTGAATGGCACCCGGCCCGAGATCCCTCAAAGCCTCATGTCGCTGCTCGCTCCCGGCGGGCGTCTCGTCGGGGCGCTGACGCCGATGGAAGGACCTCCGCGCCTCGTGCGGATCGACCGTTCCCCGGAGGGGGAATTCAGCCGGAATTTGGGCGCGCCGTTACGCATTTCCGCCCTCGTCACCGGCATTGCGGCGACACTCTGATCGAATCCAAAAATTTTCACGACACGGTTACGACATTTTTCATGTCATCAACCGTTGCTTAACCTGAACAGGGCTTTAATCGCTCCATCGAGTTGCGTGCGGTTGGGGTATTCGAGTTATGCGTATGCGTGTTGGTTCTGGGCAGTGGGTTGCTGTGTCTCGGGTTGCTCTGGTGGGGTTGATCGGCTCCGCCGCCGCGGCCTGTAGTGGTGACAGCGCGCGGTTTGCGGAAAACCCGTTCTCCAACCCCTTCGCCAGCAGCGAGCGCCTGGCGCCCGGCACGCCCACGGCCAGCCAGCCCGCTCCGTCCTATGCAGCGGCCCCGATGCCGACCCCGTCCGTTCAGGCTCAGGCACTTCCCCCGGTGCAGGCTCAGCCGCTCCCGCAGCCCTCGCGCATGGCATCCGCACCGGTCCAGCAGCCGCGCCCCGTCGCGATGGCGCAGCCGGCTTCGCAGCCGAAGGTGCGTTTCGTCGATCAGACCAAGGTCGCCGTCGGCAATCAGCCGGTTCCGGTCGAGCCTGCAAGGCCGCGCGTGCGTCCCTCCATGCAGGCGCAGGCTCCGCAGGCTGCCCCGGCTCCGATCCAGTCGAAGCCCCTCCCGGCCCAGCAGGTCGCCTCGGCTACCAACGAGCCGCTGGTGACGCCCGCGCGTCCCCTCGAGCCTCAGAGGGTCGCAGCCGTCGCGCCGCAGCCGATGAAGCCTGCCGCCACCGCTCCCCAGTCGGTCGCTCCCGCTCCTGCTCCCGCGCCCGTTCCCCAGGCCAAGGCCCCCGTCGCCGAGCCTGAGCAGACTGCGAGCCTCCCGGTCGGCAACTTCCGCTGGCCGGCGCGCGGCCGCGTCATCGCGGGCTTCGGCGCCAATGGCGGCAACGAGGGCATCAACATCGCCCTTCCCGAGGGCACCCCGGTCAAGGCCGCGGAGGCCGGAACCGTGACCTATGCGGGCAGCGAGGTGAAGGGCTACGGCAACCTCGTGCTCATCCGCCACGACAACGGCTACGTCTCGGCTTATGCGCACAACGCCTCGCTCAACGTGAAGCGCGGCGAGCAGGTGAAGCGCGGACAGGTGATCGCCACCGCCGGCCAGACCGGCAACGTGACCTCGCCACAGCTCCATTTCGAGATCCGGAAAGGCGCGACCCCGGTCGACCCGATCAAGCATCTCGCCGACTAACATTCGAATCCGGTTTGGATTGGCGTTCGAGACCCGAAGCCGATCAAGGCGAGGGGACGGTGGAGCTCAGCCACCGTCCCTTTGTTCGTTCCGGAGATGGGAGAGGATGTTCACGATCCTCCCGAATGGATCGCGAACATAGAAGCGGCGCACGCCCCAGGGTTCATCGAAGGGCCCGTAGAGCACGGGAAATCCGGCCTGCTGCATCCGCCGAAGGGCCTCGTCGACATCATCCACCTCGACGGACAGATCCGGCGTCGCCGTATCGGAGCCGCCCTGGCTCGCGATGCTGACCTGAACCCCTCCCGTTTCGGCGTTGCCGTAGGTGAGGATCCAGCCGTGATCCATCAGGCATTGAAGGCCGAGGCATTCCTCGTAGAAGCGCTTTGCCGCCGGCGGGTCCTGCGCCGGGATATTGGGGACGATCCGCTTAACCTTCATGGCGCCTCCGTTACAGGGATTTGCCCAAACGCCCCGCCAGGTCCTGGATGAACTGCCAGGCCGTGCGGCCGGAGCGGGCGCCACGGGTGGTGGCCCATTCGAGCGCCTCGGCCCGGATGGCGTCGCGGTCGCCGCCGAGGCCGAGATGGTCCACATAGCCGAACACCATGTCGAGGTACTCGTCCTGGCTGCACTTATGGAAGCCGAGCCAGAGCCCGAACCGGTCCGACAGCGATACCTTCTCCTCCACGGCCTCGCCCGGATTGATGGCGGTCGAGCGCTCGTTCTCCATCATGTCGCGGGGCAGGAGATGGCGGCGGTTCGAGGTGGCATAGAAGATCACGTTGTCCGGCCGCCCCTCGATGCCGCCCTCCAGCACCGCCTTCAGGGACTTGTAGGAGGTGTCGTCCGCATCGAAGGACAGGTCGTCGCAGAAGACGATGAAGCGATGCCGGTCGGACCGCAGGAGCCCCATGAGGTCGGGCAGGGTCTCGATATCCTCCCGGTGGATCTCGATGAGCTTGAGCGGAAGCTCCCCTGGAGCCTTCGTGACGTTGATCTCCGCATGGACCGCCTTCACGAGGGATGACTTGCCCATGCCGCGCGCGCCCCAGAGCAGGGCGTTGTTGGCGGGCAGCCCCCGGGCGAAGCGCGCCGTGTTCTCCGAAAGCTGGTCCCGGACCCGGTCGATCCCCCTGAGGAGCGTCATCTCGACCCGGTTCACCTTCGGCACGGGGGCGAGGCGGCGTCCTGCCGCATGCCAGACGAAGGCGTCGGCGGCCGTGAAATCGGCCTCGGGAGCGCCGGTGGGAGCCAGACGCTCCAGGGCATCGGCGATGCGCTTCAGAAGGGCCAGGGATTCGGGAGACGTCAGGTCGGCGGGCATGGGGATCCGGCTTCAAGAAACGGTGAAGATGTCGTGCTTAGCGCAAAAACCGCCTCCCGGTCCATGCAGGAGGGGGCTTTCGCCGTGCACGAGCCTTGGGAAAGACCTTCAACTTCATTGATTTCGTGGAGTCGATGGGTATAGTCCGCCCACTTCTGGCCTATCGTGCGGAAAAGTGGTCCCGGTTTTCCGCGCTCGACGATAGGCCACGAAAATGAAATTGCGTCGGACGGGTCCGAAAAGTGGATTCCACTTTTGGGTCCGATGCTCTAGTCCCGTTTGGCGCGGGCGGGCCTTTCGATGACGCCTGCCACGCGCCTTTATCCATGGAGAGCCGCTTGTTCATTTCACCCGCTTTCGCACAAGGGGCCCCCGCTGCCGGGGGCGGAATGGATGCCATTATCCAGTTCGTCCCGTTCATCCTGATCTTCGTGGTCATGTGGTTCCTGATCATCCGTCCTCAGCAGCGGCGGGTGAAGGCTCACCAGGAGATGATCAAGAACGTGCGCCGCGGCGACACGGTCGTCACCTCCGGCGGCATCATCGGCAAGGTGACGAAGGTGCTCGAGGATTCCGCCGACATCGAAGTCGAGATCGCCGACAACGTGAAGGTGAAGGTGGCCCGCGCCATGATCGCCGAGGTCCGCTCCAAGAGCGAGCCGGTCAAGGCATAAGACAAAGATCGGCCCTCGGGCTTCGTGCCCTCGAGGGCCGGTTCGCCGCATTCCGGTGTGGCATGAGTGTTTGAGAAAGGTTGAGCTGACGATGCTGCGCTTCTCGAAGTCGAAGGTCATCGCCACACTGGCGGTCATCATCATCGGTCTGCTGCTGGGCGTTCCGAGCATGATGTCCCGCGAGCAACGCGAGGCCTATCTGAACGCCATTCCGAGCTGGGTGCCCTCCTGGCTCGTGCCCTCGCGCGCCATCGTCCTGGGCCTCGACCTGCAGGGTGGCTCCCACGTCCTCCTCCAGGTGGACGAGCAGGATCTGCTGCGTACCCAGGTCATCCTTCTGCGCGACGACGTGCGCGGCATCCTGCGCGACACCCGCGTCGCGTCGCAGAACGGCATTCAGACCATTCCGCGCGGCGTGCAGATCCGGGTGCCGAACCCCGCCGACCGCGAGCGCGTGATGCCGCGCCTTCGCCAGCTGGCGCAGCCGTCCGGAAACGCCATTCTCGGCCAGACCGGCGCTCCCGATATCGCCATCAGCGAGACGCCGGATGGCACGATCACGCTGACCTATACGGATGCGGGCATCCAGGCGAAGGTTCGCCGCGCCGTCGATCAATCCATCGAAGTCGTTCGCCGCCGCGTCGACATCGCGGGAACGACCGAGCCCAGCATCCAGCGCCAGGGTGCGGACCGCGTCCTCGTGCAGGTGCCCGGACTGCAGGATCCGCAGCGCCTGAAGGCGCTGCTCGGCGAAACCGGCAAGCTTGAATTCCGCCTGCTGGCGCAGCCGGGCGCGACGGACGTGGATATGCTGCCCATGCGCGATGCGGGCGGCCAGAGGGTTCCCGTCGAGCGCCGTGTGATCGCCGAAGGCGGCGACCTGACCGATGCCCAGGCCGCTTTCGATACGCAGACCAACCAGCCCATCGTCAATTTCCGCTTCAACATCCGCGGCGCCCAGCGCTTCGGCCAGGCGACCACGGAGAACCTCGGACGCCAGCTCGCCATCGTTCTCGACAACGAGGTGGTCTCCGCGCCGACGATCCAGTCGCCGATCACCGGCGGCGCGGGCCAGATCTCGGGCAGCTTCACCGTCGAGCAGGTCAACAACCTCGCGGTGCTGCTGCGCTCCGGCGCGCTGCCGGCCAAGCTCACCATCGTGGAAGAGCGCACCGTCGGTCCGGGCCTCGGACGCGACTCCATCGAGGCCGGCAAGACGGCCACCTACGTGGCCGGCATCTTCGTCATCCTGTTCATGTTCGCGACCTATGGCGTGTTCGGCCTGATCGCCAACATCGCGCTGCTCGTCCATGTGGGACTGATCTTCGGCCTCATGTCGGTGCTCGAGGCCACGCTCACCCTGCCGGGTATTGCAGGCATCGTGCTCACCATCGGCACGGCGGTGGACTCGAACGTGCTGATCTACGAGCGCATCCGCGAGGAGGTCCATGCGGGCCGCTCCATTGTCTCCGGCATTCAGGCCGGCTTCGACCGGGCCTTCGCCACCATCGTGGATTCGAACAGCACCATGGCGATCGCCGCCGTGATCCTGTTCTTCCTCGGCTCCGGCCCCGTGCGCGGCTTCGCGGTCGTGTTCATTCTCGGCATCCTCACGACGGTGATCACCGCCGTCACCCTGACGCGCATGATGATTGCGCTCTGGTACCAGTGGATGCGTCCCAAAGCCCTTCCGTTCTAAGGAGTGCGTATCGTGCGCCTCGTTCGCCTCTGGCCCGAAAACTCCCATTTCGACTTCATGCGCCTTAGGCGCTTCTCGTTCCCGCTGTCGGCGCTGATCTCGGTGGCGACCGCGATCATGCTCATGACCGTCGGCCTCAACTTCGGCATCGACTTCACGGGCGGAACGCTCATGGAGATCCAGGCCAAGTCCGGCCAGGCCAATGTCGCCCAGATCCGCCAGACCGCCGAGGGCTTCGGCTTCGGCGAGGTGGAGGTGCAGGAATTCGGCACCGCCGGCGAGGTCTCGCTGCGCTTCCCGACCCAGCCCGGCGGCGAGGCCGGTCAGGCGGCGGTGGTGCAGAAGGCCCGCGACACCTTCAGCAACGAGTACGATTTCCGCCGCGTCGAGACGGTGGGTCCGCGCGTGTCGGGCGAGCTCGTCCAGTCCGGAACCATCGGCGTCGTGCTCTCGGTTCTCGCGGTCCTGTTCTATCTCTGGTTCCGCTTCGAGCGCGAACTCGCCGTGGCGTCGATCATCGGCACCCTGCACGACATCGTGCTCACCATCGGATTCTTCGTGATCACGCGACACGAGTTCAACATGACCTCGATCGCGGCGATCCTCACCATCGTGGGCTATTCGCTCAACGAGACCGTGGTGGTGTTCGACCGCACCCGCGAGCTCATGCGCCGCTACAAGACCATGCCGGCGGAGGAGCTGTTGAACCTGTCGATCAACCACACCATGTCCCGTACGATCATGACGGCGGCCACGACGGCGCTTTCGCTTCTCGCGCTCGTGATCTTCGGCGGACAGGCGATCCAGGGCTTCGCCCAGGTCATGCTCTACGGCGTGGTGATCTGTACCTATTCGGCGATCTGCATCTCCTCGCCCATGCTGATCTATATCGGCCTGCGCGGATCGGAGACCGTGAAGGTGCCGGAGGGCAAGGCCGCAGCTGCGGAGTGACACCATGAGCGATGGCCGCCTGTATGACGGTTTCGTCCCCGGACGCTACCCGATCGACGCCTACGGCAATGGCGGCTTTCGCTTCGCGGACATGTCCCATCGCGGCTCGATCCTCGCGCTGCCGTCCGGCATCAAGGCCTGGCCCATCGAGTCCATCGCGGAGCTGACGGACGAGGTGCTCGAGCCCATCTTCGCCGAGGCCGAGGAGATCGAGCTGCTGCTCATCGGCACCGGCATCGACATGGCCGCCATTCCGCAGCGCCTGCGCGAGCGCTTCCGCGGGGCCGGGATCGGCCTCGACGTGATGCAGACCGGGGCGGCCGCGCGCACCTACAACATCCTCCTGGCGGAGAACCGGAAGGTGGCCGCTGCCCTCGTGGCGGTCCCCTGACATGGCTGAACCGCAATCCAACTTCGCCCATTGCGAGGCGATCGTCCGCGAGGCCGATCCCGACCGCTATGTCGCGAACCTGGCCGCGCCCAAGGACAAGCGGCCCTATCTCTTCGCGCTCCACGCCTTCAATTTCGAGATCGCCCGCGTGCGTGAATCCGTGCGCGAGCCGATGCTCGGCGAGATCCGCCTGCAATGGTGGCGCGATGCGCTGCAGGGCGAGGCGAGGGGCGACGTGCGGGCCAATCCCGTGGCCGCAGCGCTCGACGACACCATCGTCAAGTTCCGGCTGCCGCGACAGGCGCTGGTCGATCTCATCGAGTCCCGCATGTTCGATCTCTACGATGATCCCATGCCGACCCTGAACGATCTGGAAGGCTATTGCGGCGAGACCTCGTCGAGCCTGATCCAGCTCGCCAGCATCATCCTCAACGAGGGCAAGGATCCGGGCACGGCGGATGCTGCGGGCCATGCCGGAGTGGCCTATGCCATCACCGGCCTGCTTCGCGCCTTTCCGATCCACGCGCGGCAGGGGCAGCTTTATCTTCCGGTCGATATTCTGGCGCGCCACGGCGTGGTGCGGGAGGATGTCGTGACCGGCCGCGGCGGGCCGGGCCTCAAGGGGGCGCTCGCCGACATGCACGCCATCGCGCGGCGCCATGTCGATCAGGTGCGAATCCTGAGGCCGACGATTCCCTCCGCGGCCGAGCCCGCGTTCCGGCCGCTTGCGCTGGTGGAGCCCTATCTGAAGGCGATGGAGAAGCCGGATTACGACCCGCTCCATATTCCCGTCGACATCCCGCAATGGCGCAGGGTCTGGGCGGTCTGGCGCGGGCCGTTCTGATCCCGGCTTATTCGGCCGCTGCCGGCAGGTTCGCCGCGGCGAGCCACGCGGCGAGGTCGGCCCGCGCGCGATCCGTCAGCATCTTCTTCTTCGCGATGGCCTTGGCGGAGCCGCGCAGGCGCTTGCCGTCCTCCGCCTTCGGGGCGCGGTCGAGCGGCGGGAAGAGGCCGAAATTCACGTTCATCGGCTGGAAGGAGCGCGGCCCCTCGTCGATGGTTTCGATGTGGCCGCCGGTGATGTGGTTGATGAGCGCGCCGAGCGCCGTCGTGGGCGGCAGGGGCTGGATCGGATGGCCCAGGCGTTCGGCTGCCGCGAAGCGGCCCGTCATGAGGCCCACCGCCGCGCTCTCCACGTATCCCTCGCAGCCGGTGATCTGGCCCGCGAAACGCAGACGCGGCATCGCCTTCAGGCGCAGGGTCGGATCGAGGAGCTTGGGCGAGTTGAGATAGGTGTTGCGGTGAATACCGCCGAGTCGCGCGAACTCGGCGTTCTCCAGGCCCGGAATCATGCGGAAGATGCCGGTCTGGGCACCGTATTTCAGCTTGGTCTGGAAGCCCACCATGTTGAACAGCGTGCCCAGCGCATTGTCCTGGCGCAGCTGGACCACCGCATAGGGCTTCACGTCCGGATTGTGCGGATTGGTGAGGCCGACCGGCTTCATCGGGCCGTGGCGCAGGGTCTCCCGGCCGCGCTCGGCCATCACTTCGATGGGCAGGCAGCCGTCGAAATAGGGAGTTCCCTCCCATTCCTTGAACTCGGTCTTGTCGCCGGCAAGCAGCGCATCCACGAAGGCGTCGTACTGCTCCCTGGTCATCGGGCAGTTGATGTAGTCCTTGCCCGTGCCGCCGGGGCCGACCTTGTCGTAGCGCGACTGGAACCACGCGATGTCCATGTTGATGGACTCGCGGTAGACGATCGGCGCGATCGCGTCGAAGAAGGCGAGCGAGGTTTCGCCCGTCAGCTTGAGGATCGCTTCCGCCAGCGCCGGGGAGGTGAGGGGACCGGTGGCGATGATGACGGAGGACCATTCCTCCGGGGGGATACCGGTGATCTCGCCGCGCTCGATGGTGACGAGCGGATGGGCTTCGAGGGCTGCCGTCACCGCATCGGAGAAGCCGTCGCGGTCGACCGCCAGCGCGCCGCCCGCGGGCACCTGGTTCGCATCGCCCTTGGCCATGATGAGGGAGCCCAGCGTGCGCATCTCCTGATGCAGCAGGCCCACCGCATTCGTCTCCGCATCGTCCGAGCGGAACGAGTTGGAGCAGACGAGTTCCGCCAGGCCTTCCGTCTTGTGCGCGTCGGTGCCGCGCACGGGGCGCATTTCGTGGAGGATGACGGGAACGCCCGCCTGGGCGATCTGCCAGGTGGCTTCGGAGCCAGCCAGGCCGCCGCCGATGACGTGAATGGGTTCGATCTTGCTCATGGTCATTCTCCCGGGCTGACTTGTTGACTCCCGTAAGGGCGCTGGTCAAGTTGAGCCGGTGTTCTCGAAGAGGTGTGCCATGCAATCCACGCGGCCCGTGGTCCTTATTACAGGTGGCAGTCGGGGCATAGGGGCCTCAGTGGCGCAGCTGGCGGCTGCCCGCGGCTACGACGTCGCCATCACCTATCGCTCCGAGAGCGCGGCTGCCGAAGAGGTCGTCGAGATCTGCCGCGCCGCGGGCGTCGACGCCTTGGCCTTTCAGGGCGACGTGGCCGTCGAGGAGGATGTGCTGCGCCTGTTCGACGAGGTCGAGGAGCGGTTGGGAGCGATCTCCCACGTGGTGAACAATGCCGGCATCACGGGGAAATCGGGCAAGCTCGCCGAAACCTCAGCGCAGACGATCCGCGACTGCATCGACATCAATGTGACCGGAGCCATCTTCGTCGCGCGCGAGGCGGCACGGCGTCTCTCGCAGAGCCGGGGAGGCCCGGGCGGCTCCATCGTCAATATCTCGTCGGTGGCTTCCTATCTGGGCAGCCCCAACGAATATGTCTGGTACGCGGCGTCCAAGGGGGCCATCGACTCACTCACCATCGGGCTGGCCCGGGAACTGGCGACCGAGGGCGTGCGGGTCAACGCCGTCGCGCCCGGCATGACGCGGACCGATATCCACGAGCGCAGCACCCAGGATGTGGGCCGGCTGCAGCGGCTTCTGCCCTTCATCCCCATGAAGCGGATCGGCGAGCCGCAGGAGATCGCGGAAGCGGTGCTGTTCCTGATGTCGGATGCCGCCTCCTATATCACCGGGGCCGTTCTTCCCGTCTCGGGAGGACGCTGACCCCTAAAAAGAAAAAGCCCGCTGGAAGCGGGCTAGACCTTTGCTGCAGTGCAGCTTCGTTTTACGCGACGGCGTGTTCGCGGGCGATGCTCTCGATCTGGAAGCGGGAGATGCCGAGATCGTCGAGCTCACGGTCCGAGAGCAGGGAGAGCTCACGGACGGTTTCGCGATAACGCAGGTAGGCGCGGACTTTAGCGAGGATGTAGGACACGAACATGGGAAGCTCCTTCAGTTAGCCGGCCCCTGTGACCGGCAGCCGTTTGTTCTTGCGTGTGCGATGCAGCATATAGGCCTGTGCGCCGCAAAAGAGGAGCGGTAATAATGTAGGTCTGTTATGCTTTAGTAGCATAGCCCGTTAATGCCCAATTAATGGACCCGGGCACCAGGAATGGACTCCTGAGAGGCGTGAAGAACCTCGGTTCGGGTGCGGGGCAGGGCCTGGGGATAGGTCTCCCGCAGCCAGGCTACGAGCTTCTCGCGGACTTCGTTGCGCAGGTCGGACGAGGCGCCCGACGAGGCGGCGCTCATGAGGCCGCGAAGTTCGAGCGTGGTCTCCTTGGCATCGGTGACGTGCAGGACGCCCACCTGGCCGTCCCAGAGCTTGGATGCCTTCAGGATCTCCAGGAACTTGGCGCGGACCTCGTCGATCGGCGTGGCGTAATCCACGTACCAGAAGACGGAGCCCAGAATGGAGCTCGACTGCCGGGTCCAGTTCTGGAACGGCTTCTCCATGAAATAGGCGAGGGGCACCACCATCCGCCGCCAGTCCCAGAGCCGGATCACCACATAGCTGGTCTGGATCTCCTCGACCGTGCCGAACTCGCCCTCCAGCAGCACCTCGTCGCCGAGGCGGATGGGTTGGGAGATGGCGAGCTGCACGCCCGCAATCAGGTTGGACAGGAGCGGCCGTGCCGCCAGACCGACGGCGAGACCCGCCACGCCGGCGGAGGCGAACAGACTGACGCCGTATTGCCGTACGGAGGGAATCGTCATGAGAATGGCGGAGAGGGTGAGAAAGCCGAGGCCGAACACGAGGGTCCGGCGCAGCAGGCGCACCTGCGTGAGGAGCTTGCGGCTGAGCACGCTGTCCTCGGAGCCCCGCAGAGCGCGGCGCAGATAGATCTCCGAGGCCGTGTTCACGATGGTGATCGCGCTCCAGCCGAGAAAGATGATGAAGCCGAAGAGCAGGCCCCGCTCGATGAGGTCGTAGCTCGTTCCGCGATTCGGCAGGGCCTGCAGCACGATGCCGAGCCCTAAGACCAGAAGGCCGAGCCGCGTCGGCGGGCCGATCCGGTGCAGCAGCTTGCGCCCGAACTCCGCGAGCCGTCCTCGCAATGCCGTGCGCAGGGCAGTGAAGAGGAGAGCGTGGAGGAACAGAAGGAGGAAGGCGGCGATGCCGAGAAAGGCGAGATTGACGAGCCAGCTTGGCCACAAGCTCTGCCATCGCTCGAGAGCGCTGGTGAGAGAGATGGTGATGTCCTGCATGGGAGCGCAACGCGACGCGCGAGCAGGTGTTCCGAAGAAGAAAAGCCCGGCGAGCCGGGCTTCTGGTGGTGGTTGATGATGGCAGGGCCTGTCTGGCGACCGCGCCGATCCGTCTAGTGATGGGCGCGCATGCTGGCCATGGCCTGCTGGCAGGCCTGTTCGCAGCGGCGGCAGGCTTCGGCGCAGACCCGGCAATGCTCGTGCATTCCGGCATGCCGTTCGCACTCGTCGCCGCAGAGCCTGCAGGCGGCCATGCAGGCGTTCAGCATGTGGCGGATGACCTCCTCATTCGATCCCGTCCGCCGGGTCGCCACGGTGCCGGTCGCCGTGCAGATGTCGGCGCAATCCATGTTGAGGCGAATGCACTGGGTCAGTTGCGCCACCGTCTGCTCTCCCAGGCACGCATCGGCGCAGGAGGTGCAGATCTGAGCGCAGTCGAAGCACTCCTCGATGCAGCGGATCAACGCATCGTTGGTGTTTCCTCTGACATGCGGGTGCGTGCTGATCATCTCATGGGCGTGCATGGCAATCTCCGAAGGTCTACAGGGGAAATGCGCAGCGGTTCTCTGCGGCTGCAGGCACGGGACCAACTGGAGATGGGTGCGATGGTTCCGGCGTCTCAGTTGCGCCGGATGCCTTCCACGGCGATCACGGCCCGCAGTGGCCCGTACTCGGTCTGCTTTCTCACGTCCATCTGCACGCGGCCGCTGGCCTGCGTCGTCACGCCGTCCGCACGCCGGTGCGGCGTGGAGCCGACGATGGCCTCGGCCCGCACGCGGCCGCTGACCCGCACACAGGCGGATGAATCCTGGAGCATGGAGAAACCGGGCGGGCAGGCCGGTTCCGCCTGGGCCGCCCCGGCGATCAGCCAAGGAATCGCCGAGAGGATGGGGAGCGTGCGTCTCATGGGCCTCATTGTAATGACTGAGTGCCCATGAGCAAAGTACCGGGGAGATTTAGAGCCGGCCCGATCCGGAGCGGCGCTGCTCGGCATCGGCGGCGCTGGTGCGCTCGACCTCCACGTGATGGAACTGCTCGACCTGCGGGCTGTCGTCCTGAATGGCGCCGATTCGGTAGCGATAGGCCATCTCGCCGCCGAGCCAGCCGCTGAAGAGCAGCAGGACGGTCTGCAGGCCGGAGAGCCACAGGCCCCATTCCCGGGCGCCGGCCGTCGGATCGTCGAGCCGCACGCCCACATTCACCAGGGCAATGCCGACGACCACCAGGTTGGCGATCATATGCGCCCAGGAGATCCAGAGGGTTCGGACCCGGTCGATGAAGACGAAGTCGATCAGGCCGGGAACGGCGGCTACGAGGGCCGTCACGATGCCCGCGATGAGCAGCCAGTACGACGCCTCGGCCCAGAACGGGTTGCCGGTGAGGGCCAGGGCGATGTCCGTCGCGAAGGCCCCGATCAGGAACGCGACGGGGAAGACGATGAGCATGTGGTGGAGCGGATGTCCGGCAATGGCTGCCGTACTCTCGACCCCGTGACGGTGATAGCGGCCCATGGGGCTCTCCTCTCGAAACGCAGAAGAAGAATGCCGCCATGGGGGCTTCGTTCCGGGACCAATGAGCGCGGAGGCCGCGCAGCAGCCCGGCAGGGCTGGACATCCTTCTCAATCGACGATAGCAGGGCGAGCCATCTCTTAGGGTAAGGGGGGGCGCACGGAGCGCTTCTGCAGCAGTCCAGCCATCTCTTATTGCAACCCCACTCCATGACCCTCGATTCCGCCACGCTCAATGTCGCCTTCGTTCTGCTCGCCCTGGTTCTGGGCGGGCTGCTCGTATTCGCGTGGGCGCTCAACCGGACGGTCCGGGCCCTGGCGTGGTGGGGCGCGGCCTTCTGCCTGATCGCAGGCGGTATCCTGGTCGTGAATGTCGGCAAGCCGAGCGTGTCCTATACGGCCCTGCTGGTCGGGAACACCCTGGCGCTCCTGTCCTACGCATTCGTCTATGCCGGATGCAGAATCTTCAACGGACGCAAGGGCTTGGTGCCGGGCGTGGGGGCGGGCGTGGCGATATGGGGCGCCGCCTTCCCCTTCATCTACGACAAGCCTGAATACCGGCTGATCCTGGTCGCCCTGACGGCCGGCATCTATGCGCTGTTCTGCGCCTGGGAGCTGTGGCGCCATGCCAGGCAGCAGCTTGCCTCCCAACGGGTCGCCATCGGGCTCCTGCTCCTGCTCGCCGTTCTCAACATCGCCCGGGGAGGGCTCGGAGTCTCGCTGACCTCGATCGCCTGGATCGATGCCCTGGCCAGCCGCTGGTCCACCGAGATGGCCCTGTTCCTGGTCGTGTTCACCCCGACGCTCGCCTTCATCTTCCTGTCCATGGCCAAGGAAAGCGTCGAGCTCGGCTACAAGCAGGCGGCCCTCATCGATCCGCTGACGGGGATTCCCAACCGCCGTGCCTTCATGCAGGAGGCGACCGAGATGATCCGGGGCGCGGGCGGCAGGCCGGTCAGCTGCCTCGTCTTCGACCTCGACAATTTCAAGGCCATCAACGACTGCTTTGGCCACGATGTCGGCGACAACGTCCTCATCCTGTTCGGGAACATCCTGGCACAGCATCTCCCGCGCCATTCCTTCGGGCGGCTGGGCGGCGAAGAGTTCGCGGCCGTCCTTCCCATGGCCATGAACGAGGCCAAGCAGAAGGCCGAGGCCGTGCGGCACGCCTTTTCCGCCGCGGGCAGGGCGATGATCGGCCCCGAGGCCGATGTGACGGTCAGCGCCGGCTGCTCGACCTCCCGGAACGCCTCCGTGGAAACCCTGCTCCAGGAGGCGGACCTCGCCCTCTACCGCGCCAAGGGCCACGGCCGGAATATCGTCGTCTCGCATTGATCCGGCGGTGAAGCGCCGCGGGGCCTGTCCGGCGCTCGGTGCCTATCGGTGGACGAGAACGACCAGGGCCCTCATGCGATTGTCGAAGCTGCCATCGCCGAAGCGATCGGCAAGCTCGGCCGCGACCTTGTCCGTGATCTCGCTCAGGCGCCCGGGGGCACGGGCCTCCAGCTCACCCCGAAGGGGTGTCCCCTGCGTGATGCCGATGGCGACGTCGCGGGCGGAACTGGCCCGGCTCGTCTTCTCGACATGCTCGATGGCGACGGTCTCGAATCCCGCCAGTTGAAGCTCGCCCCGGATCCGGTTCTCGTCGGCATAGCCGTGGGGAATGCGTTCGAAGAAGCGGGGCGGATCGTCGGGAAACAGCGCGACGGCGCTGTCGGAAGCGGCCTTGGACACGGGGTTGGCATCGAGACTGTCCCAGACGGCGAACAGGAAGACCCCATCGGGCTTGAGGACGCGCAGGACCTCGCGATAGGCCGCCGGCCTGTCGGGAAAGAACATCACGCCGAACTGGCACATCACGGCATCGAAGGAGCTATCCTCGAAGGGGAGATTCTGCGCGTCGGCCTGGCGCCAGGTGACGTTCGCCGCCGGGAGCTTCGTCTGCGCCATGTCGAGCATCGCCTGGTTGAGATCGCTCGCGACGATCTCGACCTTGGGCGGAACGGTCCTGGCCAGCGCGCGGGTCGCAATGCCCGTGCCGGCTGCCGTCTCCAGGATGCGGCCGCGGGTGATGCCGCTCAGGCGCGCCGCGAGATCTTCGGCGAAGGGCTGGAAGAGGAGAGGGCCGAGATACTGCTCGTAGATGGCAGGGATCGAGCCGGCAAAGACCGCGTCGGTGGCGCTCATGATCTCCTCCACCGCGGACGAAAGGCGCCATGATCGTCCCATCGGGAGGGCGAGGCAAGAGGCTCGAAAGGGTAGGGTTCGGCACCGGGAGCTGCCGTCGTGCGGCTATCCCAAAAAGCCATGGCGCTCCACGGCCCGGCATGCTCCTCTCCCCTGACGGCTGTCGAGGCTGTCAAACCCCGCGTGCATGGGAAGCCCCCGATGACGGCCATCCTGGAAGTGCCGGCGTGGTTAGGTGCTCTCGCTGCGATGCTGGCCGCCGTGGCCGCATCGGCCCTGCCGCTCGCGCTCGTGCGGAGCTGGCTCCGCGATGAGCTGTCGCCGTCCGTGCGTGAAGTGACCGAAACCGTCGCGGTGCGCATCGGTACGGTCCATGGCCTCATCCTCGCGCTCGTCTTCGCCGAGGCCCAGACCGCCCACACGGACCTTCAGCAGGAGGTCTCGCGCGAGATCACGACGATCGAGCATGTCATCCTGCAGATCGACCAATGGGATGGCCCCGAACGGAGCGACCTGCGCAGGAAGCTCGCCACCTATGTTCGAGCCGTCCTGGAGCATGAATGGCAGGTCGGCGAGCGCCTCCGGGGAAGCAGGGAGGCGACGCGCGCCTACAATGCTCTCGATATGAGCATTCTCGACCTGATGGCCCATTCGCCGCCGCAGGAATCCCTGCGCAGCCGCATGATCGCGAACATGGACGATCTCCAGGATCATCGGAGGGCGCGCCTGGCGCTTCTCCATCGCGGCCTGCCGAGCCTGTTCTGGTGGATGGCCCTGGCGGGGTTCGCCATCCTCGCCGGGTTCTTCCTGGTGTTCCCGGCGACGCCCATGCATATCGGCATTCTCTCGATCTACGGCGCCTATACGGGGCTGGCGCTCTATTTCATCCTCGCCCTGAGCCATCCCTATACCGGCCCGGCCGCGATCGACACGTCCGCCTATGCGATGCTGGAGGATGAGCTCAGGGCTCACTAGAAGAGGGAGCATCGGCTCATGCCCGAAAGCCCATTCCCGTCCCCGCTCCGATGCGATAGCACTTGTGAGATCCAGGACAGGAAAGGCTCAAGGCCATGTGGAAGGACCGGCGCATTCTCGATCTGTTGGGGATCGAGCTTCCCATCATCCAGGCTCCGATGGCCGGAGCGAATGCATCCGACATGGTCATTGCTGTATCGGAAGCCGGGGGTCTCGGGTCGCTCCCCTGTGCGCTGCTGAGCCACGACAAGGCCCGCGAGGAACTGTCCAGGATCCGGCAGAGCACTTTGAGGCCGATCAACGTCAATTTCTTCTGCCACAAGGCGCCGGCTTTCGACGCCGCGCGGGAGGCAGCGTGGAAGCAGCGCCTGCAGCCCTACTATCGCGAGCTCGGGCTCGATCCGGAGATGCCGACATCGCCTTCCTCGCGCGCGCCTTTCGACGAGACTTATCTAAGCCTCGTGGAGGAGTTCAGGCCGGAGGTGGTGAGCTTCCATTTCGGTCTGCCGGAGCAGAGCCTGCTGCAGCGCGTGAAGGCGACGGGCGCCAAGGTCCTGTCCTCCGCGACGACGGTCGATGAGGCGCGCTGGCTCGAGAAAGAGGGAAGCGACGCCATCATTGCACAGGGCGTCGAGGCGGGCGGCCATCGCGGCATCTTCCTGAACGACGATCTCTCGACGCAGGTCGGCACCATGGCGCTGGTGCCGCAGGTGGCCGACGCGGTGAAGGTGCCCGTCATCGCCGCGGGCGGAATCGCCGACGCGCGCGGCATCGTCGCGGCTCTCGCCCTCGGCGCGTCCGCCGTGCAGATCGGAACGGCCTATCTGTTCACGCCGGAAGCCACGATCTCTCCGGTGCATCGGCAGGCCCTGAAGGAGAGGGGAGCCGAAAAGACCGCGCTGACGAATGTCTTCACCGGCCGCCCCGCCCGGGGCATCCTCAACCGGATCATGCGCGAGGTCGGCCCGATCGCGGCCGAGGCGCCTCCATTCCCGCTCGCAGGCGGCGCACTCGCGCCGCTGCGCCAGAAGTCCGAGCCTGCGGGCTCCGGAGACTTCATGCCCCTCTGGTCGGGACAGGCCGCGCGGTTATGCCGGGAGATGTCGGCGGGTGAGCTGACGAAGACGTTGGCGCGGGAGGCTTTGGATAGGCTCAAGTCCTGGTCGACCTGATGCGGAGCAGCTTCCGCCGCCTCACTCCGCCGCTTCCTGACGCGTCACCTTCTTCGGCTTTTTCGCCGGGGCCTTGGTTGCGCTCGGCTTCTTCAACGGCCTGCGCTCCAGCACTTCCTTGAGGAAGCGGCCGGTGTGGCTGTCCTTCGACTGGGCGATATCCTCGGGCGTGCCCTCGGCGACGATCCGGCCGCCGCCGTTGCCGCCTTCGGGGCCCATGTCGATGACCCAGTCCGCGGTCTTGATGACTTCGAGATTGTGCTCGATCACCACCACCGTGTTGCCCTGGTCCACCAGCTCGTGCAGCACCTCGAGCAGCTTCGCGACGTCGTGGAAGTGCAGGCCGGTGGTCGGCTCGTCGAGGATGTAGAGCGTGCGGCCGGTGGCGCGCTTGGACAGCTCCTTGGAGAGCTTCACGCGCTGCGCCTCGCCGCCCGAGAGCGTCGTCGCCTGCTGGCCTACATGCACGTAGTCGAGGCCGACGCGGGCGAGCGTCTGCATCTTCTCGCGGATCGACGGCACCGCCTTGAAGAGATCGCGCGCTTCCTCCACCGTCATGTCGAGCACGTCGGCGATGGACTTGTCGCGATACTTCACCTCCAGCGTCTCGCGGTCGTAGCGCTTGCCCTTGCACACGTCGCAGGTGACGTAGACGTCGGGCAGGAAGTGCATCTCGATCTTGATCACGCCGTCGCCGGAGCAGGCCTCGCAGCGCCCGCCCTTTACGTTGAAGGAGAAGCGGCCGGCCTGATAGCCGCGCGCCTTCGCTTCGGGAAGACCCGCGAACCATTCGCGGATCGGCGTGAAGGCGCCGACATAGGTCGCGGGGTTCGAGCGCGGCGTGCGGCCGATGGGCGACTGGTCGATGTCGATGACCTTGTCGAGATGCTCGAGGCCCTCAATGCGGTCATGCGGAGCGGGATGTTCCAGCGCGCCGTTGAGCTTGCGCGCGACCGCCTTGTAGAGCGTGTCGATGACGAGGGTCGACTTGCCGCCGCCGGACACGCCGGTGATGCAGGTGAAGGTGCCGAGCGGAATGTTCGCCGTCACGTTCTTCAGGTTGTTGCCCTTCGCGCCCACCACTTTCAGCATGCGCTTCGGATCGCGCTTGCGGCGCTGCGCCGGCACCTTCACGGACAATTCGCCCGTGAGATATTTGCCGGTGAGGGATTTGGGGTTGGCCATGATCTCGTCGGGCGTGCCCTCGGCGACGATCTGGCCGCCATGGATGCCCGCGCCCGGGCCCACGTCGAACACGTAGTCCGCCTGGAGGATCGCGTCCTCGTCGTGCTCCACCACGATCACGGTGTTGCCGAGGTCGCGCAGGCGCTTCAGCGTCACGAGCAGGCGGTCGTTGTCGCGCTGGTGCAGGCCGATGGAGGGCTCGTCGAGCACGTAGAGAACGCCGGTGAGGCCGGAGCCGATCTGCGAGGCGAGGCGAATGCGCTGGCTCTCGCCGCCGGACAGGGTGCCGGAGGCGCGGGAGAGCGTGAGATATTCCAGGCCCACATCCACCAGGAAGGTGAGGCGGTCGCGGATCTCCTTGAGAATGCGGCCCGCGATCTCGTTCTGCTTCTTGTTGAGCTTCTGCGACAGGCCGCCGAACCACTCATGCGCGTCCTTGACGGAGAGGGCTGTCGCATCGCCGATGTCGAAGCCTGCGATCTTCACCGCGAGCGCTTCCGGCTTGAGGCGCTTGCCGCCGCAATCCGCGCAGGGAGTCTCGCTCATGAAGCGGCCGATCTCCTCGCGCGCCCAGTCGCTCTCGGTCTCCTTGTAGCGGCGCTCCAGATTCGGGATCACGCCCTCGAAAGGCTTGCGCACCTCATAGGCGCGCAGCCCGTCGTCATAGGCCATGCGGATGGCCTCGCCGTCCGAGCCGTAGAGGATGACGTCGCGCACCTTCTCCGGCAGCTCCGACCAGGGCTTCGTCATGGAAGCCTTGTAATGCTTGGTGATGGCCTCCAGCGTCTGGCCGTAATAGGGCGAGGTCGATTTCGCCCAGGGCAGGATCGCGCCGCGCTTGAGCGACAGGGTCTCGTCCACGACGAGCGCCTCGTCGATGCGCATCTCGTGGCCGATGCCGCCGCAGGTGGGGCAGGCGCCGAAGGGGTTGTTGAACGAGAACAGGCGCGGCTCGATCTCGGGGATCGTGAAGCCGGAGACGGGGCAGGCGAACTTGGAGGAGAAGACGATGCGCCTGGGCTGGCCCTTCTCATCCTTCTCGTCCGCGTATTCGATGACGGCGATGCCGTCGGTGAGTTCGAGCGCGGTCTCAAAAGATTCCGACAGGCGCGCGGCGATGTCGGGACGCACCACGATGCGGTCCACCACCACGTCGATGTCGTGCTTGAACTTCTTGTCGAGGGCAGGGGCCTCGTCGATGGCATAGTACTCGCCGTCGATCTTCAGGCGCTGAAAACCCTTCTTCTGGAACTCGGCGATCTCCTTGCGGTACTCGCCCTTGCGGCCGCGCACCACGGGGGCGAGCAGATAGAGCCGCGTCTTTTCCGGCAGCTCCAGCACCCGGTCCACCATCTGGCTGACGGTCTGGCTCTCGATGGGCAGGCCCGTGGCGGGGGAATAGGGGATGCCGACGCGCGCCCAGAGCAGGCGCATGTAATCGTAGATCTCGGTGACGGTGCCTACCGTCGAGCGGGGATTCTTGGAGGTGGTCTTCTGCTCGATGGAGATGGCGGGCGAGAGGCCGTCGATCTGGTCCACGTCCGGCTTCTGCATCATCTCCAGGAACTGGCGGGCATAGGCGGAGAGGGATTCCACATAGCGGCGCTGCCCCTCGGCATAGATCGTATCGAAGGCCAGCGACGATTTGCCCGATCCGGACAGGCCGGTGAACACCACGAGCTTGTCGCGCGGCACCATGAGATCGACGTTCTTGAGATTGTGCTCCCGCGCCCCGCGCACCGAGATCACGCGCGCATTCGGGTCGCCCGCCTTGGCGCGGTTGAACAGCTCGTCGAGTTTAGCCATGGCTTAAGCTAGCCTTCAAAGAGGGGAAAACGGCCCGCGAAGGGCCGGCTCCGGGATATGTGATGTCTCTCCCGCCGATGCAATGCGGCGGATGATTCCGGTGACAAATCCTAGAACAAAGAGGGTACGCTGTGCAACAGGGAGCATGGGCGTCCGAAGCGCAGCCTTATGTGCTTACGCGCACCGACATCTGCCAAGCCGGGCATCATAAGGTGGACGGTCCACATGCATTTGGGAGAGAAGCCATGATTCTGCGCCTTCTGACTCTTGCAGCGCTCGCCGCGACGATGGTTCCGGTCTCTCCCGCCATAGCTGGCCCCTGCGCCCCGATGATCGACCGCGCCCAGGCGCAGGTCGATGCCCGCATCGATGCCATGGCCGGGAGCGGGGCCTCTGCGCCTGAAAGCACGGGCGCCCTGCAGCACCACCAGCCGACGCCCGGCTCAATTGCCAATGCGGAGCGAAGAGCCGGCGACGGTTCCAGGGCCCAGGCCGCGTTGGCTTTGCTCGCCCAGGCGCGCAAGGCCGACGAAGCGGGCGATACGGCAGGATGCACACGAGCGCTGGAGGAACTGCGCGCCATGGCACGATAGGCCGCTGTCGCCGGAATTTGCCTCCCTGCAGCCTTTTCCGATTGAGTGCCCTGCCTGTCATGGATGGGCTGGAGACATTCTTCCTTTTGCCTCTGACGCTGGGGAATCGGGCCAAATCTAATCTGGGGACAGGGCTGTGCAGAATGCCACGCCCGGCTTGCCGCCTGCTCCCCTTGGCCCCACAACAGCCTCACGTGAAGAGGAGTGCGCCGCGATGGCAGGCAGTGTGAACAAGGTGATCTTGGTGGGCAATCTGGGGCGGGACCCGGAGGTGCGGCGCCTGAACAACGGCGAGCCGGTGGTGAACCTGCGGATCGCCACCTC
>Ga0180217_1000803_pt1 | contig 41693 bp, 38 predicted proteins | sample eDN3rd37CBELigOP_FD_128521 | JGI IMG/M metagenome (GOLD analysis project Ga0180217, IMG submission 128521) | Enriched Organic Plus compost microbial communities from Emeryville, California, USA - eDNA 3rd pass 37_C BE-Lig OP (version 2) (version 2) ...
GAAAAGTCTGCAAGTTCGTTACGAAACTTTGCGTTATTCATCTTAATTGAACCGCCGTATACGGAACCGTACGTACGGTGGTGTGAGAGGTCGGGAGTTAATCACTCCCTCCTACTCGATTGCAATAATACAGGATAAGTAATACATATGATGAGTAAGATACTTCAAAAAGTGGAGGTGGAAAAGACGTGAAAGGCACTCCAATATTTGATGATGAAAGCAACTTTCAACAAGTGCGTATCAAGGCAAGTGATCACTCGACACAAAATGGAAAACAAAAAATGTTCGAAAACTATGCTTATCATGATCCTTTGACCGGATTACCTAATCGTCGTTATTTTGATAAAAAATTAACTGAATCTATAGAGAAACTAAATATAAAGGGAAATGGTTTTTCAATTCTAGTATTTGATATTGATGATTTTCACAAAATTAATGATCGATGGAGTTATGAAGTTGGAGATCAAGTATTACGGATAGTGGGGAGTAGAACACAAAGAGCAGTGGGAGAAAACGGAGTGGCTGCTAGAATAGGTGGAGATGAATTTATTGTTCTTTTATCTAACAATCAAAATGAGGAAGAACTAAAAATAATTATTGTGGAGTTAATGAAAGCTTTATCTAAAGAGATAATTACAGATAAGGATACTTCTACAATTACCATCAGTATAGGTGCTACAATTTGTACAAAGAAATTTATGAGTGAAACTTATTATATAAGAAGTGCCGATGTTGCACTTAAAAAGGTAAAACAAAGTGGAAAAAACCAATATCATATTAGTCATTCTTAATTCTTAATAATATTATTACCAGGCTACCCTATTATGGAAAGCCTTTTCTTTTTAGTTTAAAACTAGGGGAAATAGAGTTAAAATAAGTATGCGAGAATTGGGGGTATGACAATGTATCCAAACTGGATATTACAACGTGCACAATTAACACCGACACGTACAGCTTTAATTTATGAAAATCAATCATGGACTTTTGATGAACTTAATAATATATCTGCCCAAAGAGCTGAACAACTAAAAGCATTGGGAATTAAACCAAATAGTCGTGTAGCTATACTTGGTCCTAGTCAACCACGTCTTGTTTTCATGATGTTTGCATGTATGCACCTCCAATGTGAAATGGTCATGTTGAATCGAAGACTATCGAAAGTTGAACTCCAATATCTAATTGAAGATTCACAAGTAGAAAACGTATTAGTGGATGATGAGGATATTTCCCTTCTTTCTAACAATCAACAATGTATTTTATTTTCTGAAGTAGAAAATGCAAATGGTCAATCAATTGAAATCCGTAAAGAATGGGCACTTAACCAAACAATTTCTATCATGTATACATCAGGAACTACAGGATTACCAAAAGGAGTACGACAAACCGTAGAAAATCACCAAGCAAGTGCGCTAGCTTCGGTATTAAACTTAGGTTTATCTGAAAATGATGTTTGGCTTTGTACTGTTCCGTTATTTCATATTAGCGGGTTTTCCATTCTAGTTCGTTCTTTACTATATGGCAATGCTGTAAAGCTTTATAAAAAGTTTGACGATGAGGCCATTGTAATGGATATTGCTAATGGTGAAGTTACTCATATGTCCGCTGTGGGTGTCATGTTACAACGGGTATTTCAAGGACTTGAAGAAAAAGGGCTTGAAGCATCTCCAAAATTTAAAATGATTCTAGCTGGTGGGGGACCAGTTCCTGTGAATTATATAGAACGGGCACATCACTTGAATCTAATGGTTTCACAAACCTATGGGATGACCGAAACATCTTCTCAAACAGCAACCTTATCTAACGAAGATGCATTAAGGAAAATCGGATCTGCAGGAAAGCCGTTATTTTTCAATCAAATCCGTATTGCTGAGGCATCCTTACCAAATGAAAAAGGTGAGATTTTAATTCGAGGACCACATGTTACACCGGGATATATTGGACGATTTTCAGAAAAAAGTACAACAATAGATGGTTGGTTACATACAGGAGATATTGGATACCTAGATGAAGAAGGCTATTTATTTGTTGTAGATCGTCGTTCAGATTTAATCATCTCGGGGGGAGAAAATATTTACCCTGCGGAAGTTGAAAGTGTTTTACTAAGTCATGACGCAATCGAAGAAGCAGGGGTTTGTGGTGTTGATGATGACACTTGGGGACAAGTTCCAGCGGCCTTTGTTGTCTTAAAATCGGATGTTAGTGAAGAAGAGCTTGTTAAGTTCTGTATGGAGAGATTAGCAAAATATAAAGTACCAAAGTACTTCCATGTTGTTTCCTCTCTACCTCGGAGTGGCTCTGATAAATTATTAAGAAGAAAACTAAAGGAATTATTAGTCTGATGCAAAAAGGTTCGTCTCAAATGGAGACGAACCTTTTAAATTTTAAGGATTTAATGCATGTTGTAGTGTATTGATATTTCTTTCCATCAATGTGAGGTAATTTTCTTTCTTTTTAATATCATCTTCCGTTAATACACTTAAGTTATGTAATTCAAGTGCATCAGCTCCAACTTCATTTTGGATTACGGTTGATAGTTTAGATGATACATTTTGTTCAAATAATATATACGAAACCTGTAACATTTCAGCTTGATCTACAATTTCAGCTAATTCTTTTTGTGAAGGTTCACTTTGTGAGTTAATACCTGCAATAGCGATTTGCTCTAGTCCATATGTTTTCGCAATATAACCAAATGATGCATGAGAAACAAAGAATGTCTTTGTCTTAGCATCTGAAGCCAAATCTTTAAACTGTTGGTCTAGTGATTGTAAATCAGTAATTAATTGTTCATAGTTTTCATTGAATACTTGCTCTTGTTCCGGAAGAGCGGCAATAAGTTCCTCCTTAACAGATAGAGCTAAATCTTGTGCAAGTATTGGTGATAACCAAATATGTGGATCGATATCTCCATGAGAATGCTCATGTTCATGTTCATGACCTTCTTCTTCATGTTCTTCTTCAGCGGACGCATGAAGCATGTCTTCAGGAATTGTTTCAGAAGTTGCTACGAGTTTAACATTTTCATTTTTAAGAGTATTTTTAGCATTTTCAACAAATCCTTCTAACCCTAATCCGATATAGAAGAATAGATCGGCATCAGCTAAAGCCATCATATCTTGTTGAGTTGGTTCAAATGTATGCTCATTTGTTCCTGGTGGGTAAATAGAAGAAACATTGACATAATCTCCACCAATGCGTTCTGCAAAGTAACTTAGAGGATAAACTGTTGTATAGATGTCAATTTTATTTGGATCATTTTTTGTAATTTCATTTTTATTGTCAGTACTATTACATGCCGTTAATGCTAGCAAAAGGATAGCAGATAATAATAAAAGCGATAATTTTTTCATATACTAACAAACCTTTCTAAATAGTAATAATTACGATTTAAATTTTCAACATTCTCAATGATACATGAAGATTGGAAAAAAGACAATGGAAAATAATATTTTCTATATAAAATCTTTAGTTAAGCATAAAATTCGCAATAAAGTGTAATAAAAAAACCTTCGAATTATTTTTCGAAGGTCTACTCGTATTTTTTAGGTAATTCTTAAGAATAAAGATTACCCAGACTGTCTTGAAAACGCTTGTCAGCCAAGGCGCGAAGGCGAGCGAAGACGCGAATAGAAGTTGCCTTCATGAGCGAATTTTATTTGCGACGAAAGCGATAGCGTCAGGAGCAGACGAGCGAGACAAGCAACGCAGGATGAAAGCGTTTGTCAACAGTCTGAGACCTTCGAATTATTTTTTCGAAGGCCACTTTTCAGGGACTGGATCAAATCCACCAGGATGAAACGGATGGCATTTTAAAATTCTGATTGTCGTTAACAGTAGCCCCTTAATTGCTCCATGTTTTTGAAATGCTTCTAAACCGTATTGAGAGCAGGTTGGATGGAATCGGCATGACGGAGGCGTCATAGGGGAAATCACTTTACGATAAAAAGTAATTAACCAAATAAAAGGATATTTCATTTTTTACTCCTACTTATATTTAAAATAACTTGGGATTAGGATTTGTATTTTATTTAATTATATCAGTTCTCGAATATCAATTGGAATGTTTTAAACCATTTAAGAACGGTTATAGTAATTATGTCAATATGAAAAAGGATTGTTGATATTTCATAGTTAAAAAACTTGAACGAGGTGGATATAATGGCAAACAAAACATTAATTGAACAATTAAACGATTTAGTAGCAACTACATCTGTACTTTATACAAAGCTTCATAATTATCACTGGTATGTAAATGGACCATCGTTTTTTACACTTCATGCGAAATTTGAAGAACTTTACAATGAGATTACGTTAAACTTAGATGAAATTGCAGAACGAATTTTGTCTAAAGGAGGCAAACCAGTTGCAACACTAACAGAGCATTTAAACATGTCTCATATTAAAGAAGCAACAGGTGCAGAAACAACAGAACAAATGGTAGAAACAATTATTAGTGATTTTAAAACCATTATGAGTTTCTTAAAAGAAGCAATGCAACAAGCTGCTGAAGAAGGCGATGATCGAACTGAGGATATGTTAAACGCGATGGTTCAAAGTTTAGAAAAGCACAATTGGATGCTTTCAGCGTTCTTAGGAGCATAATAATATATAAGCATGACCCAAAAGTATCATAAAATGCTTTTGGGTTATTTTATTGTAATAGGCATAAGCTAGAAAATTAATTGGGGATTTATTTCCATTTTTTTGAAATATGAATAGTGAAGATTTTTTCGTAACATACTGATTGAAAAGGAGTTGATTATTATCGATACAACAATATATGTGTCTGTTGCGAACCAATCTTTCAGTTATATCCCATTAGGTTTACCTTGTGAATTTAAGTTGCAAATGGAAGAGCAAAAAGCCCATTTGTTTGAAAAGCTATTTTTACAGTTAAATTCTTTAGAATTTGATAATATAGTCCGTGCCCATCTACCATATATTCCATACCACTTAGATGAGTCAAATGATGAAATTGATATTCGAATGAAGAAAATATATGCGTTAATCCATGAATTTGGGGATGAACATACAAAAGATTTTGTAGAACAATTACCTTATTTCCATTGATTCCAAAACTTCCCTTAGCTAGACTATTAAGTAGAAGGATGTGGCTAAGGGATGTTTACTTTTTTAGATCAAAATGGATGTAAGTGTGAGTTAAGTTTTGATAGAGGACCTTTTGAAATTGAACCGAAACATGTTTTGGTATTTGTTTTTTATAACGGAAAATGGTTATGTACAATTAATAAAAAGCGTGGGATAGAATTTCCAGGTGGTAAGGTGGAACCAGGAGAAACATTAGAAGAAGCAGCAATTCGTGAAGTGTACGAGGAAACAGCTGTGAAAGTTACTGATTTGAAATGGTTTGCCTACTATAATGTTCATGAAACAACTCCATTTTGTAAAGCTGTTTTTACAGGGAGAGTTGAGAGAATCGATGAGTTTGTCGAAGAACATGAAACATTAGGTATGACATGGCTAACATCAGAAGAACTAGAAACTCATCCGAACTTAAGTTTCTACATGAAAGATGATGGTATGAAAAAGATGTTACAGGAAGTGAAGCATCATGAAAGACAATGGTAGTATTGAATCGATAAGAAGCTATCCTTCTCCAAATCCGAACGTAACACTAAAAGAAATTGTTTATTGGTCAGAAGGACTTCGTGTAAAAGGATTATTAGCAAAACCGAAAAGAGAAGGAAAGTATGAAGCTTTACTTTATTTGCGCGGTGGTCTACAGTCAATTGGGATGGTTCGCCCAGGAAGAATTGCGCAATTTGCAAGTCGTGGGTTAGTTGTTTTTGCCCCTTATTACCGTGGTAATCGTGGTGGGGAAGGGCGAGATGAAATGGGTGGGGCAGACCGTTTTGATGCCATCAATTGTATTGAGATATTAAAAAAATATGCTGATGTGAAAGATATTCATTTATATGGTTTTTCTCGTGGTGGGTTGATGGCTTTATGGACTGCAATCTTAAGGGATGATATAAAATCTGTCGTTACATGGGCTGGTGTGTCAGACGTGACATCTATGTATATGGAACGAGTTGATATGCGTAGAACCTTAAAGCGCATTATAGGTGGATCGCCCAACAAAGAGCAGGAAAAATATGATGAACGAAACCCGCTTCTAAAAGTGTCGATGATCAATGCACCGGTTCTAATTATTCATGGAACAGAAGATGAAAATGTCAGCATTGAACAAAGTTATGATTTAGAAAAGGCTCTTATGAAAGAAAAGAAACAGGTAGAGACATGGTATTCTTCAGGTTTAACGCATCATTACCCTCCTCAAATTAACAGACAGACTGTAAAAGCTTTGTGTGAATGGATTAAGATGAAGTAAAAAACGGACATCCCTTTTGATGGGAAGTCCGTTTTTCATTATATAAATTAAGCTAAAGGTCCGCCTTTTTTCAAAATCTCTTCTGAGACGTTAGAGAATTTTTTGAAGTTGTCTTTAAATAAATCAGATAAATAGGAAGCCTTTTTATCGTATGCTTCTTTATCTTTCCAAGCATCGCGCGGATTTAATACTTCGCTAGGAACACCTTCAACTTCTGTTGGGATGTGTAAGCCGAAGATAGCATCTTGAGTAGTTTCCGCATTGTTAAGTTTGCCGTCAATTGCAGCACGAACCATAGTACGTGTATAAGATAGTTTCATACGGCTACCAACACCATATTCTCCACCGATCCAACCAGTGTTTACTAAAAATACTTGTGAACCGTGTTCATCAATTTTTTGTCCTAACATTTCAGCATAACGAGTTGCTGGAAGTGGTAAGAATGGTGAACCGAAGCAAGTAGAGAATACTGGCTCTGGAGAAGTAACTCCACGTTCTGTGCCTGCTAATTTAGAAGTGAAACCACTTAAGAAATGATACATTGCTTGCTCTTTAGTTAATTTACTGATTGGAGGTAAAACACCAAAAGCATCAGCTGTTAAAAAGATGATTGTTTTTGGATGACCTGCAACAGAAGGAATTACAATGTTATCAATATAGTGGATCGGATATGCTGCACGTGTATTTTCAGTTAAAGAACCATCATCGTAATTAGGGATACGCGTTTCTTGATCTAAAACCACATTTTCTAATACTGTACCGAAGCGAATTGCACTATAAATTTCTGGTTCTTTTTCAGCTGAAAGGTTGATTGTTTTTGCATAGCAACCACCTTCAATGTTAAATACTCCGTTATCAGACCAACCGTGCTCATCGTCACCGATTAGTTTACGGTTTGCATCTGCTGATAGGGTAGTTTTACCAGTACCAGATAGACCGAAGAATAATGCTACATCTCCAGCTTCACCTACGTTTGCAGAACAGTGCATAGAGAAAATATCGTTTTCAGGTAATAAGTAGTTCATAATACCAAAGATCGATTTTTTCATTTCCCCAGCGTATTCAGTACCACCTATAAGGATAATTTTCTTTTCTAATGATACAATGATAAATGTTTCAGAATTTGTGCCATCTACTGCTGGATCTGCTTTATAGCTAGGAGCAGACACAATTGTAAATTCTGCATTGTGTGTAGCTAACTCTTCTTGTGTTGGACGGATGAATAATTGATGACAGAATAGATTGTGCCATGCGTACTCGTTAATTACTTGTATTTGAAGTTGAGATTCTTTGTCTGCACCAGCATAACCTTTGAAGACATATAGCTCATCTTTTTCTTTTAAGTAGTTAACAACTTTAACATATAAATTATCAAACACTTCAGCAGAAATCGGACGATTAACGTTACCCCAGTCGATTTTGTCTTTTGTGCTTTCTTCTTCTACGAAATATTTATCTTTAGGAGAACGACCAGTATATTTACCAGTTTCGGCACATAATGCACCTTCAGAAGTTAATGTAGCTTCTCCACGCTCTGTAGCTTTTTCCACTAATTGTGGTACGGATAATTGAACTTTAATATTTTCGCCGTTTAATAATTCCTTCAGTTCATTAGCAATTTCTACTGAATTCATCGATCAAATACCATCCTTTTTATAGAATTCCCTTTGTCATGGGAGGTTTGATTATTTTCAAAATTAGTATAACACATTGAATTAATTAGTCTATACTAATCCCGAAAATTATTTTGAAATTTTTAAACTTTAATAGATTTATGCAAAAACGATTGACAACCCATTTTACATTCCGTAAGATGATATCTTGAACGGATACTCTTATCCCGAGTTGGTGGAGGGTCAAGGCCCTATGAAACCCGGCAACCTGCATAATTTAATGCGATGGTGCCAACCTGATGCAAGGGAATACCCTTGAACGATAAGAGTGAAAGGTAATGTCATGAAACCACAATTCCTTTTACTCATTTGTTAAACAATGAGTGGAGGAATTTTTTTTTCAAATTAGAACACAATGATAATAATAGCATTTCTTTCTATTTTTATCTGTGCCTTTCTAAATCCATGTAATTTATGAATAGACCGTATATACATCTTAGAATGTGTTTTATTACGTCCAGTATTCAACTTTTCAAGATTTAATGAAAATTGATTTTGTGACAACGATTACGCTAAATGTTCAGTTACTGTTTTATAACTATAATAAAACAATAAGACAAATTTTCCTACTGTATATTATAAAAGTGGAGAAAAGATGGACATCTTAAAAGGTATCGGCTGATATCCCGAACTAGTAGAGCGGGTTTAACATGGATAATGAGTACCGTATCACATCGAGAAAATATCTCGCTAAACTTAGGAGGAAACGAAATGACAAACCGTCGACTGTTTACATCAGAAAGTGTAACAGAAGGGCATCCAGATAAAATTTGTGACCAAATTTCTGATGCAATTTTAGATGCAATTATAAGTGCAGATCCAAATGCTCGTGTAGCTTGTGAAACAACTGTAACAACAGGATTAGTATTAGTTGCAGGTGAAATTACAACTTCTACATATGTTGATATTAAAGGGATTGTACGTGATACAGTAGCAGAAATCGGCTACACTCGTGGTAAATATGGCTTTGATGCTGAAAACTTAGCCGTTTTAGTAGCAATTGGAGAACAATCACCAGATATAGCACAAGGGGTTGACCAAGCTTTAGAAGCTCGTGAAGGTTCAATGACTGATGCGGATATCGAAGCAATAGGAGCAGGTGACCAAGGTTTAATGTTTGGTTTTGCATGTAATGAAACACCAGAACTTATGCCATTACCAATTAGCCTTGCTCATAAATTAGCTCGACGTTTAACAGAGGTTCGTAAGTCAGAAGTACTTCCTTATTTACGTCCAGATGGTAAAACGCAAGTAACAATTGAGTATGGTGAAGATAATAAACCAGTACGCGTAGATACGATTGTTATTTCTACACAACATGATGAGGATGTAACATTAGAGCAAATTCAAAGGGATTTAAAAGATAAAGTAATTAATGAAGTGGTTCCAGCAGAGTTAATTGACGCTGACACAAAATACTTTATTAATCCAACTGGCCGTTTTGTTATCGGTGGTCCTAAAGGGGATGCTGGTCTTACAGGTCGTAAAATTATCGTTGATACTTATGGTGGTTATGCTCGTCATGGTGGTGGAGCATTCTCTGGTAAGGATGCAACAAAAGTGGACCGTTCAGCTGCATATGCGGCAAGATATGTTGCCAAAAATATCGTAGCAGCAGGATTAGCAGAACGTGCTGAAGTTCAATTAGCATATGCAATTGGTGTAGCTCGTCCAGTATCAATCTCAATTGATACTTTTGGAACTGGGGTTGTAAAAGAAGAGCAATTAGTAGAGTGGGTAAGTGAACTATTTGATCTTCGCCCAGCAGGTATTATTAAAATGCTTGACTTACGTCGACCTATTTATAAACAAACAGCTGCTTATGGTCATTTTGGCCGTACAGATTTAGATGTTCCATGGGAAAATACGGATATTGCTGAATTGTTAAAAGAAAAAGCTGGACTTTAATAAATCCGCTTATAATAGATAGAAGGCAGAACTTTAATTGTTCTGCCTTTTTTATATGCACTGGGGAATCTAAAATAAAATTGATTTAAAAAGTAGGTGTTTTGTTAGTGTTCCAGAGGCACATTTAATAATCGTATTTTGTTATAGATTTTACTTTTAGCGGAGGCATCGAGCGCACCAGTGGGCTCAAACTCTATTGAGTACCCATCCTTAAATGTAAAAATATATTTTTCGTCTGTTTTAGTATCTACATTGGGGTTGATATGACTTACATAGGAGAGCTCAGACCATTCATAAATAACTTTACTCCCAAACAGAGGATTGTACTCAATGTAGTTTTCATCAAAATATACATAATAATTTAATCCTAGGACATATAAAGAAAAAAATCCTAAAATGGATAAAATTATAATGTAAATCTTTGTAAGTAGCTTTTTGATAAAATACAGGATGATTAACGAAATGAAGGCAAGGAAAAAAGCTATTGAGTACATGATTAGATTTTTTCCAAATGTAATAAGGATAATTTTGTTTGGATCGTCAAACACAATTACAGATAAGATAGCAGGAGTTAGTAATACGATAATTGGTGCAATGATAATCACTAGTATAGCTAAGACCCAATATAAGCTTTGATTCTCAAATTGGTTCATCGCATTCCCCTTTCATAACTATTAGATATAAAATTATTCTTATTAATTAGCTATAGAGCTCCTTTAATAAAAAGGGTATAAGCAAAAAAGCGTTATACCCGGAGTCTATAGAGTTTCTTCTATAATAATATGAGATTATTTTTGGAGTGATTTGTAATAGCTTCCTTTTTCTACATATTCTCGAATAATACGGTCCATATCTTCTCGATCTATAGCTGTAATTTCGCGAACTACTTTTGCTGGTCTTCCCATCGCTAATGTATTTGGTGGGATTTTTTTACCTGGTGGTACAAGACTGCCTGCTCCAATAAATGCCCCTTCACCAATTTCTGCCCCGTCTAAAATAATGGACCCCATACCAATTAGAGCTCTTTTTCGAATTACGCAGCCATGTAATGTAACTTGGTGTCCTACAGTTACTTCATCTTCAATAATAACCGGATTATTCGGACTTTGGTGAATACAGCTTAAATCTTGAATACTACAGCGTTTTCCGATAGTTGTTGAAGCAACGTCACCTCGGATAACGGTATTAAACCAAATAGTTGTTTCTTCATCAATCGTAACATCCCCTGTAACAACTGCATTATCAGCAATATACACAGATGGGTCTATTTTAGGATTTTTGTCTTTAAATGGATAAATCATCGAAAATCTCCTCGTTTCTCAGTATGATATAATATAGCGTATCAAATAATAGAATGAATGAAAAATAAAATGGTAGTTATGCCCATTTTGTTTAGTGGGTAGGAGGGACAGATATGTGGAAATGGGAAGCAGAAGGACAAGCTAAAGCGGTTGTTGTTCTTTTACATAGTGCATTTGAGCATCATCAATGGTATGCGTGGTTAATCGAAAAACTTCGAACAGAAGGATATACAATTGTTATGGGGGATTTACCTGGGCATGGGAAAAATTCAAAATATGGAAAAATTCATGATGAAGCCATTGAAGAATATACGGAGTTTATTAAAAAGTTAATGCAAAATGCTCTCCTTTATGAATTGCCAGTATTTATCATTGGTCATGGCTTAGGTGGAACATTAGCGATTAACTTTTTGAAAAAAAATAATGTAGAGTGTGCAGGCTTAATCCTCACATCACCATGGCTAAGTCTGAGAAAAACAACGAATTTATTGACCAATGCAATGACGAGTCTAGGGTCACTTGCTCCTAATAAAAAGATGACCTTAAAATTCGATAAGCATATGTTAACTAGAAATCAAGATGGTTATGAGGAGTTAGATGATAGTGTTCCATATCACTCCAATGTAACAGTTGGATGGTATAAGGATATTCATAATCTCATGAAAAATATTATTTCAGAGCAGGAAGGTAGCTTAACGGTACCGATTTTGTTAATTTGCTCGAAACAAGATAAAATTACTGAACCATCAATTGGTCGAAAATGGTTATTCAATCAAAAGTCTACTGAAATCCAATATAAAGAATGGCCTTATAGTTATCATAATTTATTTCATGATAATGAAAGAGAAGAAGTTTATCTATACTGTAAAGATTTTATGAATAACGTAATTAGATCACTTGGTTATATAATAAAATAAATAATTACTGTAAAAATACTCAGTCCATTTGACTGAGTATTTTTCATTGCCTTATAATCTAATAATATATAATTATTTAAAAATATTGAATTTATTCAATATATGTAATATATTGAATTTTATAATAATAATCTATACATAAAAAGAGGTGGATCAATGGCAGGTTTTGTAACTAGTTTGAACGACTTTTTTTGGGGACCATGGTTTATCTATGGAATTCTAATCGTAGGAATTTTCTTTTCAATCATCACTAGATTCCTACAAGTTCGACATATTAAAGACATGTTTGTATTAATGTTCAAAGGCGAAAAGTCCGAAAAAGGGATTTCTTCATTCCAAGCGATGTCTATCGCACTATCTGGTCGAGTTGGGACAGGTAATATTGCAGGTACTGCAACAGCAATTGGCTTTGGAGGTCCTGGGGCGGTATTTTGGATGTGGGCTATTGCTTTCATTGGAGCTGCAACTGCCTATGTTGAATCAACATTAGCTCAAATTTACAAAGAAGAAAGAGATACAGAGTATCGAGGTGGTCCGGCCTTTTACATTGAAAAAGGTATGGGACAAAAATGGTTTGCGGTTATTTTCGCTGTAGCGGCATTAATTGCCATGTTAGTACTTATGCCTGGCGTACAATCTAATGCAATCGCTGGTGCGGTTGAAAATGCATTTGGAATAGAAACTTGGATTACAGGATTAATTATTGCAATTTTACTAGGTGTTATTATTATTGGTGGAGTTAAATGGATTGCCAATGCAGCTCAAGTAATTGTTCCATTCATGGCAATTGCCTATATCTTAATGGCTGTGATTATTATCGTCATGAATATTTCTGAAGTACCAAATGTAATCGGATTAATTTTCTCAAGTGCTTTCGGTGCTCAAGAAATATTTGGTGGACTAATTGGATCGGCTATTGCTTGGGGAGTTAAACGTGGAATCTATTCAAATGAAGCAGGTCAAGGTACAGGGGCACACCCTGCAGCAGCTGCAGAAGTATCACATCCAGCGAAACAAGGGATTGTTCAAGCAGCCTCTGTTTATATTGATACTTTACTAGTTTGTTCGGCTACTGCATTTATGATTCTATTTACAGGGATGTATAATGTACATGATGAAAAAGCAGCAGATCCTGCAACTACTTTTGTTCACGTAGGGGAATTTAGTAATGCTGAACTTTCTGGTGAGGAACAAATTTCATTTGCTAAAGGTATTGAAGCGGGAGCAGCATATACACAATATGCGGTAGACTCAGCATTACCAGGATTTGGAGCGCCATTTGTTGCTATCGCATTATTCTTCTTTGCATTCACAACAATCATGGCTTATTACTATATCGCTGAAACTAATGTATCGTATCTATTTACAGGGACTTTGGAAAAAGTCTTTATATGGGTCGCGAAGTTTGCTATTTTAATCGCAGCATTTTATGGTACAGTCAGAACATCTAATTTAGCCTGGGCTATGGGAGATGTTGGGCTTGGATTGATGGTTTGGATAAATGTTATAGCTATCTTAATTATTATGAAGCCAGCCATTGTGGCGTTAAAAGATTATGAAAAACAGAAAAAAGAAGGAAAAGACCCAGTGTTCAACCCTATTAAACTAGGAATTAAAAACGCAACCTTCTGGGAAAAAAATAATAAAGATAAATAATCAAACTAAAAGCGTGAAGTAGACGAAAATCGTTTACTTCACGCTTTATTATTTTTGTTATTGGATGAGATTTATGAATTAGGATAATTCTTTACCTTTTCAAGTGCAACAATAAAAGGTGGATTATTTTGTTGATTAATAAATTCATATCGCAATACATGAACATATTTTTGAGGGAGGGTACTGACAAAGTGTAATACTTCATCTCGTTCTTCTTTTCCACCTTCATGACCATGATAGATGACAAGTACAATCATGCCTCCAACTTTTAAAAGATGAAGTAATTGTTCAATCGCAGCAATGGTTGTATTTCCTTTTGTAACAATGGAATGATCTGCACCTGGTAAATAACCTAAGTTGAAAATGGCTCCCGCAATTTCTTGGTTCACATAGTTTGTAATATTTTCGTGTCCATCTAAAATGACAGTCGCATTCGTAACTCCGTGACCTTTTAGACGCTTTGTAGTGGCATCTACTGCTTGCTTTTGTATGTCGAATGCATAAACATGACCTGTTTCACCAACAAGTTGTGTAAGAAAGTAAGTATCATGTCCATTACCAGCAGTACCATCAATAGCAATTTCCCCCTTTTCAATTGCTTGACCAAGGAGTGTCTGAGCGTATTGTAATACTCGTTGAAGTTTCATATTTTTTCACATCCTCATAATAATTCCAATGACTTTCGATTATACGGTTTGATTTGAGGATGGAACATATAATTTCCCTTGCCAACTACCACGACGTTCAAGTTCCGCATCAATTCCATTTAGTACTTCCCATTTGTTTACACTCCACATTGGACCAATCATTAAATCTATCGGGCCATCTCCTGTGATTCGGTGAACAATCATTTCCGGTGGAATGATTTCTAACTGGTCTGCCACAAGGTTAATGTATTGATCTTTTTCAAGAAATTCTAGCATACCTTTTTCATATTGTTTTACTAAAGGTGTACCTTTTAGTAAGTGAAGTAGATGAATTTTAATACCTTGTACATCAAGTTTAGCAACTTCTCTAGCAGTTTCCATCATCATATCGTAATCTTCTAACGGTAATCCGTTGATGATATGTGTACAAACTCGGATATTATGCTTGCGAAGTTTATTTACACCCTCCACATAAGTCGCATAATCATGTGCGCGGTTTATTAGATTCGCTGTTTTTTCATGGACAGTTTGTAAACCTAGCTCTACCCATAAATATGTTCGCTCATTTAATTCTGCTAAATATTCCACAACATCATCTGGTAAGCAGTCTGGACGAGTGGCGATACTTAACCCCATAACCCCTTCACAGGCAAGGGCTGCCTCAAATTTTTCCTTAAGTACATGAAGTGGTGCGTGTGTATTTGTATAAGCTTGGAAATAGGCCATTGTCATACCGTCTTTCCATTTGTGTTGCATTTTTTCTTTAATTTTCTCAAATTGAACAGGAATTGGATCTACACGGTCTCCGGCAAAGTCCCCACTTCCAGCAGCGCTACAAAATGTACAACCACCGAAAGCGACAGTGCCATCACGATTTGGACAATCGAAACCTGCATCCAGTGCTACTTTAAATACTTTTTTACCAAATTCATCTCTTAAATAGCGATTCCATGTATAGTAACGTTTCCCATCAGATGGGAAAGGAAATTGTTGTTGTTCTGACATTTGATTTCACTCCTCTAACAAATCATTCTACCATGAAAAAAGACTCGTGGCACTTGAACAAATTTCACCATGTTTGTGATTGCTTTTATGCATGGAAAAAACTCAATTTTTAACCATTTATCTACGATAGAAATGTTTAAATTTTCTATCTTTTAGCGCGATTATCATTTCTAAAATCTTTTTCTTGTACTTTTCGAAAAAGGAGATTACTATTATTTTTTGTGCAAAGCTAAAATAAAAACAACAAGAGAAGACATCAACTTTTGAGTAAAGGGTGTTTCTGCTAGTTTTAATGGAGGAGAAGAGAAATGCCCAAAAGTGTTTGGTTACTTGTAATCGGTACTTTTATCAACATAACAGGAAGTTCACTTATTTGGCCGCTTAATACAATTTATATGCATGATCATTTAGGACAGTCTTTATCTGTTGCGGGTTTCGTTTTAATGATGAATGCAGGTGCAACCGTTTTAGGAAATTTAGTGGGTGGCTATTTGTTTGATAGATTAGGTGGTTATAAAACAATTATGCTTGGGATTTCCGCAACCGTCATTTCATTGATTGGAATTACCATCTGGCATGGTTGGCCACACTATATTTACTTTTTAATCCTCATGGGATTTGGAAGTGGAATTGTAATTCCTGTAATGTTCGCTTTAGTCGGATCAGTTTGGCCTGAAGGTGGGAGAAAGGGATTTAACGCAATTTATTTATCACAAAACCTGGGTGTTGCTGTTGGTCCTGCTTTAGCTGGTCCAATTGCTGATATAAGCTTTGACTATTTGTTTCTATCAAATCTCGCATTATATATAATCTTTTTACTTTTAGCTCTGATTACTTATCGAAGTATTGAGCCGAAAATTGAGAAAGAAAATAGTGCGCAGAGCACTGAAAGTCAACCATTTAAGGCTAATTTATATTCATTGCTTATCTTATGTAGTGGCTTCCTATTAGCATGGATGGCTTACTCACAATGGGCAACAACACTTTCAACCCATATTCAACAACAAGGAATTGGTTTAAAGCAATATAGTTTACTTTGGACGATTAATGGGTTATTAATTATTACACTTCAACCGATTATTAGTCCAATAGTCCATAAATTTGAGAAACAAATAAAAGGTCAATTGATAATTGGAATGGTCATTATGATGCTTTCATTCACGATTATTTTATTTGCTGATAGTTTTAAGATGTTTGCCATAGCCATGATGGTTTTAACATTAGGAGAAATATTTGTATGGCCTGCAGTACCAACTATTGCTAACATGTTAGCACCAAAAGGAAAAGGTGGTACTTACCAAGGAATTGTAAATAGTATTGGTTCAATTGGGAGAATGATTGGACCGTTTATTGGAGGCATTATAGTAGATTTCTATAATATGAATATATTAATTGTCTTCCTATGTGTGTTATTTATCATCGCAATTATTCCATGTATCATTTATGATAGCCCGTTAAAAAAGCGACCAAGAACATATATTAAGACACATTCTGAATTAATAAGAAGTAAAGGATAAAAATATAGCTTGTCGTTTTAGTAAAGACTTGTTTATTTTTCTTATATACTTTAAAATGGTCTAAAATAATGAAATCACGACTATGAGAAGGAATAGTAAATTTTGAAGCTATTAAGAGAGCTAGCGGTTGGTGCGAGCTAGTAAGTAGAGAAATTGAACTCGCCTTGGAGTCTGTTTTAGTGAAATTATTAGCTAAAACCGTTTTTTCCACGTTATGGAGTTAAAGCTGAGTGTAGTGTCACTAATTTGGGTGGTACCGCGGGAGTTTACAATATCTCTCGTCCCTTTCTAAGGAAAGGGACGGGTTTTTTTATTTTTTAAATATTTTGTCAACTTTACCCAATATAACTATTTCATTCTAATAACAGTCAATCTGTACCTATAGATACGATTAGTTTTACCATTATTAGGATAATCTACTTTTGTTACAGCTAAACGATAATTATTCCTTCATGTCGAAAGAGCGTGTCTAATCAATATTAAGGAGGAAAAAGTACATGAGTTTTAATCATCAACAAATTGAAAAAAAATGGCAACAATACTGGTTAGAAAATAAATCGTTTAAAACATTAGACGATACAACTAAGCCGAAGTTCTATGCTTTGGATATGTTCCCGTATCCATCAGGGGCTGGTTTACACGTAGGTCACCCAGAAGGTTATACAGCAACGGATATTTTATCTCGTTTTAAACGTATGCAAGGGTATGATGTACTTCACCCAATGGGATGGGATGCATTCGGCCTTCCTGCAGAGCAATATGCATTGGACACAGGGAACGACCCAGCTGAATTTACTGCAAAGAACATTGCTACATTCAAGCGTCAAATCCAAGAATTAGGTTTCTCATATGATTGGGATCGCGAAATCAATACAACGGATCCAGCGTATTATAAATGGACTCAATGGATCTTTACAAAACTAGTTGAAATGGACTTAGCTTATGTAGATGAAATCCCTGTAAACTGGTGTCCTGCTTTAGGAACAGTATTAGCAAATGAAGAAGTAATCGATGGAAAATCTGAACGTGGTGGACATCCAGTTGAACGTCGACCAATGCGTCAATGGGTTTTACGAATTACAAAATATGCTGATCGTTTACTAGATGATTTAGAAGAAGTAGATTGGCCAGAGTCTATTAAAGATATGCAACGTAACTGGATTGGCCGTTCTGAAGGGGCGCAAGTGAAATTTACTGTTGCTGGGTCAACAAATACTTTTGAAGTTTTCACAACTCGTCCAGATACATTGTTTGGTGCAACTTATTGTGTATTAGCACCTGAGCATAAGTTAGTAGATGAAATTACAACAGCTGAACAACGTGCAGCAGTTGACGCTTATTTAGATAAAGTGAAAATGAAATCAGACTTAGAACGTACGGATTTAGCGAAAGAAAAAACAGGTGTATTTACTGGAGCATATGCAGTTACCCCGATTAACGGAAAAGAAATTCCAATTTGGATTGCAGACTATGTATTAGTATCATACGGTACAGGTGCTATTATGGCTGTTCCAGCACATGACGAACGTGACTATGAGTTTGCAAAAGAGTTTGGTTTAGAAATTGTTCCAGTTCTTGAAGGTGGAGACATTGAAAAAGAAGCATTCACTGGTGACGGTGCTCATATTAACTCTGATTTCTTAAACGGCTTAAATAAAACTGAAGGTATTAGTAAAGCAATTCAATGGTTAGAAGAAAATGGTGTGGGTGAAAAGAAAATAACATACCGTTTACGTGATTGGTTATTCTCACGTCAACGTTATTGGGGTGAACCAATTCCTGTTATCCATTGGGAAGATGGCACAATGACAACTGTACCAGTTGAAGAATTACCACTAGAACTACCGAAAACGACTAATATTCGTCCGTCTGGTACTGGAGAATCACCATTAGCTAATATAGAAGAATGGGTGAATGTAGTAGATCCAGTGACAGGTAAAAAAGGTCGTCGTGAAACAAATACAATGCCACAATGGGCAGGATCAAGCTGGTACTTCTTAAGATATATCGATCCAAAAAATAACGAAGCAATTGCTGATGCAGAATTATTAAAACGTTGGTTACCAGTAGATATTTATATTGGTGGAGCTGAACACGCGGTACTTCACTTACTATACGCTCGATTCTGGCATAAAGTACTTTATGATTTAGGTGTAGTTCCTACTAAAGAACCGTTCCAAAAATTATTCAACCAAGGAATGATTTTAGGTGAAGGTAACGAAAAAATGTCTAAATCAAAAGGGAATGTCGTAAATCCTGATGATATTGTGAATTCGCATGGTGCAGACACACTTCGTCTATATGAAATGTTCATGGGGCCATTAGATGCTTCTGTAGCATGGTCTACAAATGGTCTAGATGGAGCGCGTCGCTTCTTAGACAGAATTTGGCGATTATATACTACAGATGAAGGTGCTCTATCTGAGAAAGTACAAACAAGTTCAGATACAACACTCGAAAAGGCTTATCACCAAACAGTTAAGAAAGTAACAGAAGATTACGAGCATCTTCGTTTCAATACAGCGATTTCTCAAATGATGGTATTTATCAATGATTGCTATAAAGCAGAGACATTCCCTACACAATATGCAGAAGGATTTGTTAAACTATTAGCGCCAATCGCACCTCATATTGCTGAAGAATTATGGGCAATCTTAGGGCACACAGGAACATTAACTTACGAAGAATGGCCAACATTTGATGAGTCAAAACTTGTAGATGATGAAGTTGAAGTAGTTGTTCAAGTTAATGGTAAACTACGTGCAAAAGTAAAAGTTGCAAAAGACGTAAGTAAAGAACAGCTTGAAGAAATTGCGAAAGCTGATGAAAAAGTTCTTGAATTTACTGAAGGTAAACAAATTGTAAAAGTTATTGCAGTTCCAGGTAAATTAGTAAATATCGTAGTGAAATAATTATGAACCAGAATGCGAACAAACAGTTTCGCATTCTGTTTTTTTTTATTGTGAATTATTTGTTGTGGACCCCATCTAAATGAATATCCACAGTTAAGGTGTGGGAAGTATAGAAAATAGGTGAACATTGTGTTTCTAATACTACTAACTAAATTTATTTTGTAGAATCTAAATTTGTATTTAATAGCAAAAGCATTTCAACAATGACTAAGGATAAATATGGATTATCGCTTTTTAGATGAAATCGTGTCATAATAGACAGACTTGACTACTTCTTAGGTAACGTTAAAAAGTAATTGTGAAATTAATAATAGTTAGGATGACTTTATGAACCACGTAGTAGAATTAAAACTTAAACCCAATTTTGTAGCAGAAATTTCAAATGGATACCCCCTTATTTTAAAAGAGGCTGCTGAACCCTTCGATGAAACAATTGAAGAAGGTACACTTCTAAAAATCGTACGACCAAATCATAAATATATTGCAACAGGTTACTTTGGAAAACAAAATAAGGGTATAGGCTGGATTTTAACACATAACATTGATGAAGAAATAAACGAAAGCTTTTTTGAAGGAAAGTTCGACCAAGCATTTAAGAAACGAAATGCATTTTATCTAGATACTGAAACGACTGCCTTCCGTATTTTCAATGGTGAAGGCGATGGTATTGGTGGGTTAACAATCGACTATTTTGACGGTTTTTATATGGTTAGTTTTTATAGTAAAGGAATTTATTCTTTCCGAAATACTATATTTACTGCACTTAAAAAGGTTGTTGATGTACGTGGTATATATGAAAAAAAACGATTTGATACTAATGGTCAATATGTAGATCAAGATGATTATGTAGAAGGGGAAGTTGGGCAATTTCCTCTCATTATAAAAGAAAATGGTATGAACTATGCAGTCAATTTAAATGATGGCGCCATGACAGGTATATTCTTAGATCAAAGAAATGTCCGAAAAGCACTGCGTGAGCGATTTTCAGAAGGAAAGACTGTATTAAATACTTTTTCCTATACAGGAGCTTTTTCAGTGGCTGCTGCTTTGGGAGGGGCATATGAAACAACAAGTGTCGATCTCGCAAAAAGAAGTTTACCATTGACGATTGAGCAATTTAGTGTGAATGGAATTGATTATGAACAGCAGCAAATAAAAGTCATGAATGTATTTGATTACTTTTCTTATGCAGCAAGACATGAATTGAAATTTGATGTAGTTGTTCTTGATCCACCAAGCTTTGCTCGTACGAAAAAAATGACTTTTAGTACATCGAAAGATTATCCTAAGTTAATAGGTGAAGCAATCGATATTACAGCTCCTAAGGGAATTATTATCGCTTCTACTAATAATGCGAGTTTTAATATGAAAAAGTTTAAAACGTTTATCGACAAGGCGTTTAAAGAAAAAAATCTGCGCTATAAAATCGTTGAACAACATCAATTATCTGAGGATTTTGTGACATTAGAGAATTATCCAGAATTCAATTATTTAAAAGTGTGTATAATTCAATTACTTAAATAAGGAATGATTCGATGAAATATTCAAAAGCAACAATGCTAAAATTAGTCAATGAAGAACGTGAGCTTCATGATGAATTAAAGACCATTAAAAGTGAAATGGGACTTGAAAAGAATTTAGCGTTAAAAGCGTTATACCATTCAGCGGTTGCTGATGGGGGACGCTATCAAGTACGTTATCAAGAACTAGATCGTTAAGACAAAAGCTTGGAGGTGATGATGCCTCCAAGCTTTTTTTACTAAAATTTTAACTTCTTTTACTGTTTTCTCGGAATTTTTAGAAAGTAATGTTGACATATAAAATCATTAAATTTAGTATGTATATAAGTTTACTATGAATTGAACACGTGCTGACTAGAAAACTAGAGGCCCCAATAATCACGTGATGCAAATAGTAGTTTGTATTTTCATATGGATTATTGGGGTCTTTTCAAATTATTTCTAAATGACAGAAAAATCATATTTCTCAAATACATAGTTGACCAATAAGAATTCTTATGTTTATATTAAGTTATTATTTTTTGCAACGTGGGGGGTTCATAATGGGGAAAGTATATATAGTTGGAGCTGGACCTGGAAGTGTAGATTTAATAACAGTCAAGGGTTTAAAATGTATTCAACAAGCAGATGTCATTCTATATGACCGTTTAGTAAATAAAGAACTGTTAGAATTTGCAAAACCAAATGCGGAGCTGATTTTTGTTGGGAAGTTACCAAAATTACATGGAGTAATTCAGGATCGTATCCATAGTTTACTAGTACAGCATGCAAGAGAAGGGAAAGTCGTAACACGTTTAAAAGGTGGAGATCCATTTGTATTTGGGCGTGGTGCAGAAGAAGCGGAAGTATTAGTAGAAGCTGGAATTCCATTTGAAATAGTTCCAGGTATTACCTCAGGTGTTGCAGCTCCTGCATATGCAGGAATCCCTGTTACCCACCGTGATTTGGGATCGAGTTTTGCTCTTGTAACAGGTCATATGCGCGAAGGAAAGGATGACTCAATTAACTGGAAAGGTTTAGCTGAATCTGTTGATACCCTTGCCGTTTATATGGGAGTTGGTAACTTGCCGTATATTACAGAGCAGTTAATGAAATATAAGCGTAATCCGAATACACCAGTTGCGCTTATTCATTGGGGAACAACAGAACATCAGAAAACCATTACAGGTACATTAGAAACGATTGTAGATATAGCTAAGAACGAGGAAATCCAGAATCCAAGTATGATTCTTGTTGGTGAAGTAGTAAAAATGCGTGAAAAAATTGCATGGTTTGAAAAAGAACAAGAAGCTTTACAAAAAGTTTTAGTGTAAGGAAGGTTGAAGAATGAGAGCAGTATTATATGTTGCACATGGAAGCCGTGTCAAAGCTGGTGTAGAAGAAGCAAAACAATTTATCGAAACAGTAAAACCTCAAATTGATGTAGAGATTCAAGAAGTTTGTTTTCTTGAGCTAGCGAGTCCATCCATTGTCGAAGGCGTTTCGGCATGCGTTGCAAAAGGTGCAACAGAAATTGCAATTATTCCGATTCTTTTGTTAACGGCAAACCATGCAAAACAAGATATTCCCCTTGAAATTAATAAAGCAAAAGAACTTTATCCAAATGTTTCATTTGTGTTCGGTAAACCTTTTGGCATTCACGAGAAATTGATTGATAGTTTACAAGAGCGAGTGCAACAAAAGAACACTAAGCAAAATGAAGAAATTGAAGTTTTACTTATTGGGCGCGGTAGTAGTGATGAAAGTGTTCAATATGATTTTCAACAAATTGCAGATAACCTACAACGATCATGTAACTATGCAAAGGTTAATATTTGTTTCTTATACGGTAAAGGCCCTTCATTTGACAGCGTTTTAGAGCAATTGCAAAGCAATCGTGAAAAGCAAGTATTTGTTGTTCCATATATTTTGTTTACCGGTCTTTTAAAAATTGGAATTGAAAAGAAAATGGCACAGCTAGGATTTTCAGATGATGAGGTAGTACTTTGCAAATGCTTAGGATATGACGAAAATGTTCGGCAGGTCTTAATTGAACGTGTAAATGAAACGTTATATTCGTATTAGGAGAGTGTTTCAAATGGATAAAAAACAAGAAAATTTTGAGCAAGCAGTGGAAAATCTAAAAAAGATGATGAGTACGATGAAATATGGTTCAATTACATTAATTGTCCAGGATAATGTTATTGTACAAATCGAAAAAAATGAAAAAATTCGATTAAAATAATTTTGGCGAAGAGGTGTGTAAGAAGTGAAGTTAGAAGTATCAAATAGTCCTTTTAACGAACAACAAGTTCAGCAACTAAATGAAGTTATTGCAACATTAACACAAAACCAAAAAATCTGGTTAACAGGTTATTTAAGTGCAACAGCTTCAGTAGGAGTACAAGTAACAGCTACACCGAATGCAAGCGAACAGCCAGCATCTAATGTTGCAGTACTACCTACTTCAACAGCTGCTCCAACATCAAAGCATATTACGATTTTATATGCTTCTCAAACAGGTAATGCTGGAGGGTTAGCTAAAAAGTATGGAGAACAGTTAAAAAAGGCTGGATTTGAAGTAAATGTTTCTTCAATGAGCGATTTTAAAACGAATGCCTTGAAAAAACTAGACCATTTACTTGTTATTGCAAGTACACATGGTGAGGGTGAGCCACCAGATAATGCGATTTCGTTCCATAGTTATCTTTATGGAAAACGTGCTCCTAAATTAGATCATGTGAAATTTGCAGTTCTTTCTTTAGGAGATAGTTCATATGAATTCTTCTGCAAAACAGGGAAAGATTTTGATGAGCAATTAGAAAAGCTAGGTGCTCAAAGATTAATCGATCGTGTTGATTGTGACTTAGATTATGACGAACCAGCTGCTAAATGGTTTGATTCTGTAAAATTAAAGCTACAAGAAGGAGAAGTAAGTAACCAAACGATTCAAGAAGCTGCTCCTACTGTATTAGAAGCTTCGGTGGAATACTCTCGTAAAAATCCTTTCAAAGCGGAAGTTCTAGAGAAAATTAATTTAAATGCAGACGGCTCTAATAAAGAAACAATTCATTTAGAATTATCATTAGAAAATTCAGGGATTACATTTGAGCCAGGAGATAGTTTAGCAATCTATCCAACAAATAATGACGTTCTTGTTAACGAATTGATTACAGCATTAGCATTTAATGCAGACAAAATTGTTAACATTGATAATGAATCTGTCACTCTAAAAGAAGCATTAACTAATTTACTAGAAATTACAGTACTTTCAAAACCAGTTATGGAAAAAATAGGTGAATTCACTTTAAATGAAGAATTCCATCAATTACTTACTAATCGTGAAGCATTTAAAAGCTATACAAATGGCCGTGATTTATTAGATATTGTACAAAAATTTGCACCTTTTAGTTGGAATGAACAAAGCTTTGTCAATGTCTTAAGAAAATTACCGGCTAGACAATATTCTATTTCAAGCAGTCTTGCTGCCTATCCGGAAGAAGTTCATTTAACAATCGGAGCAGTTCGTTATGAAGTTGATGGTCGTGAACGCCTGGGTGTTTGTTCAACAAATGTTGCAGACAATTTAGAAATAGGTGACAGCGTAAGAGTTTATGTACAACATAACCCTAACTTTAAATTACCAGCAGATGATGCACCAGTTATTATGGTAGGACCTGGTACAGGTATTGCACCATTCCGTTCCTTTATTCAAGAACGCGAAGAGCGTGGAGCAGAAGGTAAAAACTGGTTATTCTTTGGGGATCAGCATTTTGTAACAGACTTCTTATATCAAACTGAGTGGCAAAGTTGGTTAAAATCAGGTGTCCTTACAAAACTAAATGTTGCTTTCTCTCGAGATCAAGAAGAAAAAGTTTATGTACAACATAAAATGCAAAAGCATGCAGCTGAAATTTATGAATGGTTAGAACAAGGTGCACACCTATACGTATGTGGTGATAAAGATCATATGGCAGCTGACGTTCACAATACCTTGCTACATATTATTGCAGAACAAGGAAATAAAACAGAAGAAGAAGCACAACAATATCTCGAAAACTTACGCAATGAAAAACGCTATCAACGAGATGTATATTAAGGGGGAAGTACGGATGGTACAAAAAATTGTATTACCACCTCAAGAAGGTAAACCAAGTGATGTTGAAGAAATAAAGGCAGAAAGTAATTATTTACGCGGCTCCCTTGCTGAATCAATGGTGGAAGAAACTAGCGCAGGTATCTCTGATTGGGATAATCGTTTAATGAAGTTCCACGGTAGCTATTTACAAGATGACCGTGATGTGCGTTTAGAACGCGAACGTAAGAAACTAGAACCAGCTTATCAGTTTATGGTACGTGTTCGTATGCCTGGTGGTGTAGCTACACCAGAACAATGGCTTAAATTAGACGAATTGGCTGAAAAGTATGGAAATCAATCCTTTAAGATTACTACTCGTCAAACAGTTCAGTTCCATGGAATATTAAAATGGAATATGAAAAAACATATGCAAGAGTTGAACAGCGTTTTACTTGATACGATTGCAGCATGTGGAGACGTAAACCGTAATGTAATGTGTAATGCAAACCCTTCACAATCAGGGTTACATCAAGAGATTTTCGAATGGTCAACTAAAATAAGTGATCATTTACTACCTCGTACAAATGCATATTATGAAATATGGTTAGATAAAGAAAAAGTGGTTGATACACAAGAAGAACAAGAACCAATTTACGGAGAGCTTTATTTACCACGTAAGTTTAAAATCGGTATCGCAATTCCACCAGCTAACGATGTAGATGTATTCTCTCAAGATATTGGATTAATTGCAGTATTAGAAGATGAAAAATTAGTTGGATTTAACGTTGCCATTGGTGGCGGCATGGGGATGACTCATGGTGATACAGCAACTTATCCACAACTTAGTCGCTTAATTGGGTATGCTCCGAAAGAAAAAATTGTTGACGTGTGTGAGAAAATCATGACTGTACAACGCGACTATGGAAATCGTTCTGTACGTAAAAATGCACGATTCAAATATACAGTTGATCGTTTAGGTCTTGATAATGTTAAAGCTGAAATTGAATCTCGCCTTGGCTATACTTTTGAGGATGTGAAGCCATTTAATTTCGAACATACAGGTGATCGTTTTGGTTGGGTTAAAGGTGAGGATGGCAAATACCATTTCACATTATTTATCCAAAATGGTCGCGTTCGTGATTTTGAAAACTATCCTTTAAAAACAGCTCTACGTGAAATCGCACAAGTACATAAAGGGGAATTCCGATTTACTGGAAACCAAAACGTAGTAATTGCGAATGTTGGAGCACGAGCTAAAAAAGCAATCAATGACATTATTGAAAAATATCAATTAACGGACAGCGATAACTATTCGGCATTACGTCGTAACTCGATTGCCTGTGTTGCGTTACCGACTTGTGGTCTGGCAATGGCAGAATCAGAGCGTTATCTACCATCTTTAATCACAAAAATTGAAGAAATCTTAGATGAAAATGGTTTACGTGATCAAGATATCACAATCCGTATGTCTGGTTGTCCAAATGGTTGTTCACGTGCAGCTATGGGTGAAATCGGATTTATCGGTAAAGGACCAGGAAAGTATAATTTCTACTTAGGTGCTAGCCATACTGGTACTCGATTAAATAAAATCTATAAAGAAAATATTGGAGAAGAAGAGATCTTATCAAATCTTCGTACGATCATTGCACACTATGCAAAAGAACGTTTAGATAATGAATATTTCGGTGATTTTGTAATCCGCGCAGGTTACGTAGAAGCAGTCACTGATGGTCGTCAATTCCATAATCAAGCTTAATAGTTTTCGATAAAGGTTGTATTTCGGTACAACCTTTATTTTTTGATTTATGTAATTATGATTCTAACTCGCACTTAATTGGTCGAGTTTTATTTTTATATTGGAGGGTTGAGGATGTATCCAATTGCATTAAAGCTAGAAAATAAACGTGTATTGATTGTAGGTGGTGGGAAAGTTGCAACCCAAAAAGCAACAATGTTAATAAAGCAAAATGCAGATGTAGTTGTTGTTAGTCCAACTTTAACTCAAACCCTACATTCATATACGCTAAATAATCAGATTCGTTGGATAGAACGAGGATTTGAAAAAGCAGATACAGACGGTGCATTTCTAGTGATTGCTGCAACCGATGATCGTCACGTCAATGACCTTGTAAGGAATAACTGTTTAGAAAATCAATTAGTTAATGTTGTTGACTCACCTGAAGATAGTAATTTCTTTAATATGGCTTTTTTAGATAGAGGAAAGTTGAAAATCGCGATATCAACGGAAGGGGCAAGCCCAATATTAGCAAAACAGATTAAGCAAGATTTAAACGAGTTTTTTGATGATGGGTATGAAGCGTATTTGAACTTCTTGTTAGCAGCAAGGGAGAAAATAAAACAAACCGTAATCGACGAAGAGAAAAAATACTTTTTATTGCAACAATTATTGCAGGATAAGTTTCGGAGTAGTGAAGAAGCGAGAGAGCTGTTTCTTTCTAGTATTGATGACAGTGTTTGAATTTTTGGTAGGTAGTGATAAATTTGATTGGGTTAATAGTGTTTGTGAAGTGTTCTTTATGTTGATGATAGGTCGAGTTGCAGAAGAGGAGGGTTCTCTAAGCCGTTTTAGGGGCGAGAGCGGGCGGAAAGGTAGAAGAGAAGAGCTCTCAAAGACGTTACAGGGGCGAGAGCAGGTGATAAGGTAGAAGAGAAGGGTTCTCACCGACGTTACAGGGGCAAGAGCAGGTGAAAAGGTAGAAGAGAAGGGTTTTCTAATACGTTATAGGGGCAAGAACAGGTGAAAAGGTAGAAGAGAAAGGTTCACACCGCCGTTACAGGGGCAAGAGCAGGTGAAAAGGTAGAAGAGAAGGGCTCTCTCCGACGATACAGGGGCGAGAGCGGGTGGAAAGGTAGAAGAAAAGGGTTTTCTAAGACGTTACAGGGGCGAGAGCAGATGAAAAGGTAGAAGAGAAGGGATTTCACCGACGTTACAGGGGCAAGAGCAGGTGAAAAGGTAGAAGAGAAAGGTTCACACCGACGTTACAGGGGCAAGAGCAGGTGAAAAGGTAGAAGAGAAGGGATCTCAACGACGTTACAGGAGCGAGAGCAGGTGGAAAGGTAGAGGAGAAGAGGTCTCAACGACGTTACAGGTGCAAGAGCGGGCGGAAAGGTAGAAGAAAAGGGTTTTCTAAGACGTTACAGGGGCGAGAGTGAGCGGAAAAGTAGAAGAGAAGGGTTCTGTACGACGTAATAGGGGCGAGAGCGGGCCGAAAGGTAGAAGAGAAGGGATTTCACCGACGTTACAGGGGCAAGAGCGGGGTGAACGGTAGAAGAGAAAAGCTCTCAAAGCCGTTTTAGGGGCAAGAATATGCCGAAAGGTAGAAGAGAAGGGATCTCAACGACGTTACAGGGCAAGAGCAGATGAAGAGGTAGAAGAGAAGGGTGCACACCGATGTTTTAAGATCAAAAGTAAATTAGAACAGTAGAACAGGAGCATCCTCTCAGCAGTTATAGAGAAAAGAGTAATCAGAACAGTAGAAGAAAAGCATTCAATAAAACGAAATAAGATCAATTGCCACACCTAACAGTTTGAATTGAATCGAACAAATCTCTCCAATGTCAACAAACTCATCCAAATAGAGATTTTCCCTAAATACTATTCCCCTATATATAAAAAAGAGGCTGACACCCAAACTAATCTGGGGCAACCTCAACCTCCATTCTCAAATTAAACCATCATCACTATATCCATCTATTCCATAGAGCCTGCACTCATACCAGCAATTCGTCCTGTGACAAGGGCGCTTGTAATATTATAGCCACCTGTGTATCCGTGAATATCTAAGATTTCACCACAGAAGAAGAGCCCAGCTTTCTTTTTGGATGCCATTGTTTTAGGTTCGATTTCCTTAACGGATATACCTCCACCTGTAACAAAGGCTTTTTCGAGTGGTAATGTCCCGTGGACGTCCATGGTGAAGCTCACCAATTCTCGAGCTAATAGGCGTATTTTTTCTTGTGAAAGTTCTGCTGCTGTGACAGAAGGGTCAATGCCAGTTCGTTCCAACAAGAAAAGCAACCATCTTTCAGGAGCAACCGATTTCCAAACGTTCTTCACTGCTTTTTTAGGGTCCTCTTTTAACAGTTTATTTAAAAATTGTAAACAGGTTTCTTCGTTCATCTCCGTTAATGTTTGGATTCGAAGTTGGACTGGAGCACCGCCATTTTTTTTACGTTCCTTAACGATGAATTGACTGCATCGTAGTATAGCAGGCCCACTTACACCGAAATGAGTAAAGAGCATGTCCATTTGATGTGTTACAATTGCTTTTCCTTTTTTGTTAAGAACAGATACACCTACATCTCGTAATGCGAGTCCTTGCAATTCACGAGATTGAATAAAGGGTTCCTTCGATGTAACTGGTACTTCTGTTGGGTATAGTTCAGTTACAGTATGACCGGCACGTTCAGCCCATGGATACCCATCACCAGTAGACCCTGTTTGAGGGACTGCTTTTCCACCCACAGCTACAACCACAGCTCGTGTTAATAGTTCAGAACCGTCAGATAGGCGTACACCTAATACTTTTTCATCATCCATTAATAGTTTCGCAACAGTAGTCTGGAGTCGAATCTCAACGTGCAGTCGATTTAATTCTTTTACTAGCGCTTCTACTACATCAGTTGCGCGGTTAGAGATAGGGAACATACGGCCATGATCTTCTTCTTTCAGACCTACACCCAGTCCTTCAAAAAATTCGATAATATTTTCATTATTATAAACCGTAAATGGACTATATAAGAATCGACCATTACCAGGGATATGTTTGATTATTTCATCCACGGATAGTCGATTTGTGACATTACATCTGCCACCTCCGGAAATGGCTAACTTTTTTCCGAGCTTATTGCCTTTTTCAATTAGAAGTACTTTTTTCTTTTGTTCAGCAGCTGCAATAGCTGCCATTAATCCGGAGGGACCTCCACCTATTACAATAACATCAATCATTTTTTGTCCCACTTTCTAGAAGTTTCAATTACTTTTATTGTTATTTGTCAATACTACACTACACATTATACATAATTATGAAGAAACTATTTGAGTTAATCGACTTTCACATGTAAACTAACATGTAGGTTCGTTTTCGACAAAAGTTTGTTTGAAATCGTCGACTATTTTAGTCGGCTTTTATTTTTCTAATGATAAATTACGTAACTTTTGTTTAGGATTAAATTTTATTTAATCTAGAATTTTAAAATATCTATATATAATACATAGAGTATTTAACAATTTCATAAAGATTGGGATGTTTGTATGTCATCATTAATGAAAGGAACTGCGATATTAACGATTGGTTTGTTTATATCCAAAGTTCTTGGGTTAGTTTATGTGTTCCCATTTTATTCAATTGTGGGAAGTGATAATGTTGGATTATACCAATATGCATATATTCCGTACAACATAATGCTTTCCATTGCAATATCGGGATTGCCTCTTGGGGTTTCAAAATTTGTTTCTAAGTATAATTCTAATAATGACTATGAGGCAGGTAGGAAACTCTTTAAATCAGGGATTCTTGTAATGATTATTACAGGGATTATATCGTTTATTATTTTAAATTTATTAGCCACTCCTATAGCGAATGTTGTTATTAAAGATGAAGAGCAAATTTATACAGTATATCAAATTGCCTCAGCAATTCGATGGGTTAGCTATGCATTACTAGCTGTTCCAATTATGAGTTTAATTAGAGGGTTCTTCCAAGGATATAGCCATTATATGCCGACTTCAGTCTCGCAATTGGTTGAGCAAATTGTTCGTATCGTTTTTTTACTTGGTTGTTCTTTTGTGGTCGTTATCCTTTTAGATGGTAAGCCAGAAACTGCGGTTAAATTTGCCGTATTTGCAGCTTTCGTAGGTGCACTGGGTGGGTTAGTTGTTTTATATTACTATTGGAAAAAATTAAGCCCAGAATTTAACATGCTCCGGAAAAAAAGCATCTCTACAGGTGACCTTTCATACGCAGCCATTTATAAAGAAATTATTCAGTATTCTATCCCGTTTGTATTTGTTGGAATGGCAAGTTCATTATTCCAATTAGTGGATATGTTAACGTTTAATAGTGCCATGATTTCAATCGGATTAGCTAGTGTAACAGATGATTATCTAACCATGTTGAACTTTACGACGCAAAAGATTGTCATTATTCCGGTAATGCTTGCAACAGGTTTCTCAATGGCATTAGTACCAACAATTACGAAACATTATACATTAGGTGCATTTGATACACTTCGCGGCGAGTTAGATAAGACTTATCAAATTCTATTGTTTATTACAATCCCAGCAAGTATTGGGATTTCAATTTTAGCACCAGGGATTTATCACGTATTGTATGAACGAAGTGAAATGGGTGCTGAGGTACTTGCCCACTATGCACCATTAGCTATTCTCTTTGCTCTATTTTCAGTAACAGCAGCAATTCTTCAAGGAATTGATTATCAGAAATGGATTATCTTCAGTTTACTAACAGGATTATTAGTCAAACTGATGATCAATACACCTCTCATAAAATTAATGGAGGTAGACGGAGCGCTCCTTGCAACAGCTATTGGGTATGCCGTAACGATCCTGATTAATATTGGTGTGATTCATAAAGCATTGCACTACCGTTCAAAAGTAGTATATAGAAGAACAATTTTAATATGTATTCTTACACTTCTGATGGCTGTTTCAGTATTTACCGTAAATAAATTACTTTATATGATGACAGAACCTTCAAATAAACTAATCGAAGCTCTATATTTGATAGTTTCCGTTGTTGTAGGGGCTGGTGTGTATGGATATCTGTCATTCCGACTAAAACTTGCACAAAAGCTATTAGGTAATCGAATTGTAAGAATAGCAAACAAACTAGGTTTTAAATAGGAGGAGTCCATTAAAAGTGCGGTTAGATAAATTATTAGCAAATATGGGCTATGGGACGCGAAAAGAAGTTAAGCAATTGTTAAAACAAAAAGGAGTAACAGTGGACGGAGAAGATGTTAAAGATTCCTCCATGCATGTAAATCCGGATTCTCAAGAAGTAAGTGTATTTGGAGAAAGAGTACAATATACCGAATTTCTTTATCTCATGATGAACAAACCGCCTGGGGTAATCTCAGCTACTGAAGATAATTTCGATCGAACGGTAATTGACTTATTAGATCCATTAGCTCAACATTTTAAACCATTTCCTGTTGGGCGATTAGACAAAGATACGGAAGGTTTATTATTGATTACAAATGATGGTCAATTAGCACATAATCTGTTATCTCCTAAAAAACATGTTCCCAAGACGTATTATGCCAAAATAGATGGGGAAGTCACTCAGTCAGATATTGAAGCATTTCAACGAGGTGTGGAATTAGATGATGGATATGTGACAAAGCCTGGAGAACTGATTATATTATCTTCTGGTGCAAAATCAGAAATTGAGCTGACAATTCAGGAAGGTAAATTCCATCAGGTGAAAAGAATGTTTGAATCAGTTGGAAAGAAAGTGACCTATTTGAAACGCTTATCCATGGGAAGTTTGAAGCTTGATGAATCACTTAATCTAGGTGATTACCGAGAACTAACTGTGGAAGAATTAAACGGCTTAAAAAATTAAATACAAAAAAAGAATGACCCCGACGAAAGGTCATTCTTTTTTTAATATATAATATAGTACGTTACTAATCTTAATGTCAGCAACAGTTCGCAAGGCTTGAGGTAAAAAATTCTAAAGTAGTAATTGAGCAAACGATTCCTATAAATGAATTAAAGGAATTTGTTGCATGCTATCTAAGATGATAATTTAACTTTTTTCTTCGTCGTTGTCCATTTGCCTCGACTTGGGCTTGTTACCAAGTCATTAAAGGCTAACACATTCAAATCTCTTTGAATGGTGCGAGGAGTGATGTTGAACTCTTCGACTAAATCCTGTGTAGATACTGTCCCTCTATCAAGGATAAACATATACACGTCTTTAATACGATTAAGCATTCTGTCAGTAGTTGGTTTCATAAAAATGAACCACTCCTTCGATCTTAATTCTCATGGCAAAGACTAGCGGACGACATCAATCAGTGCAGAGGCACCAGGCTAATTAAATTTCTGCCTTAGACATCCCCTTTTTTTAATTTTATTTGTCAAGTAGTTTACTATGACAAGGTCATTATATCAGTAATCTATTAATTTTTCCATAATTCTCAGGTAATTAATGCAATTTTTATAACATGTCTATAATTCGATAATACGAAAAATAAGGCTTTTTTATGACTAATTTGCTTGTACTTTCTTAAAGAAAGAGTAAAATTGCCTTATTAAGTAAAGAGGTGGTAAAATGGATTGGTTAAAATTAGCAGAATCTAGAAAAGAAGAGCTAGTTTCGGAATTACAACAGTTAATCCAAATTGAAAGTGTGCTTGATCAAGAAACGGCTAGTGAGACTGCACCATTTGGTGAAGGTCCATTAAAAGCGTTACAATTCATGCTTTCACTAGGTGAACAACAAGGATTTACTTCAAAAAATATTGATAATGTTGCTGGTCATCTTGAAATGGGATCGGGAGAAGAATTATTAGGAATTTTATGTCATGTCGATGTTGTGCCAGTTGGAGACTCTTGGACATACCCACCGTTTAAAGGTGAAATTGTGGATGGAAAGTTATTTGGTCGTGGTGCAATAGATGACAAAGGACCAACGATGGCTGCCTATTTAGCTATGAAAATGGTGAAAGATGCGGGCATTCCACTGAGCAAACGTATTCGTATGATTATTGGAACAGATGAAGAAAGTGGTTTCCGTTGTGTAGATCATTATTTCAAAAAAGAAGAAATGCCAACGATTGGATTTGCTCCAGATGCGGATTTCCCATTGATTAATGCTGAGAAAGGCATTGCCATTTTAGACTTTTCACAAAAGGGAAATGTCGAAGACGACGAACAAATCATAGCATTCAAAGCAGGCCAACGCTCAAATATGGTACCTGATCAAGCAAATGTCATTCTTCATAATGTATCCCCTTCAATTGAAGAGGAATTTCAGTTGTTTTTAGAAAAAAATAACACTGAAGGAACATTAACGAAAGAAGAAGAACGATATATAATAACTATTAAAGGAAAGGCTGCTCATGCAATGGAACCTGAAAAAGGTAGAAATGCTGCAGTCTTATTATCAAAGTTTCTTCAAAATATCGTTACAACAAAAGCTAGTCAGGAATTTGTAACATTTGTAGTTAACACATTCGATGGAGATCACTACGGTCAAAGTATTAACTTAGATTATTATGATGAAATGTCTGGACATACAACGTTAAATCCTGGTGTTGTGTTATTCCATCACAAACGTGGTGGTCATGTTCAGGTAAGTATGCGTTATTCCGTTAGTTACTCATTTGAAGAGAAAATAACGGAAGCTTCTAAGAAAGTAGCGACTTTTGGATTTGCGCTTGATGTAGCATCAAATTCAGCACCACATTATGTCCCAGAAGACGATGAATTTGTACAAAAACTATTAAAAGTATATAGAAAGTACACAGGTGATAATTCGAAGCCTTTGTCTACTGGCGGAGGAACATATGCACGTACGATGAAAAAAGGTGTTGCATTTGGCATGCTATTCCCAGGTGAACCGGATGTTGCCCATCAAGCAGATGAGTTTGTAGTTGTCGATAATTTAGTTAAGGCAGCTGCTATCTATGCAGAGACGATTGTTGAATTAGCAGGGGAAAAATAAGATAAAAGGGCTGATATGATGAGCTATACTTTATGGAATGATCAAATAGTTGAAGATCAACTAGTTTCGATTAATAAAGAAGATCGAGGCTACCAATTTGGTGATGGTGTTTATGAAGTTATAAAAGTATATGATGGGGAAATGTTTACTGCTACAGAGCATATAGACCGATTTTATGCTAGTGCAGAAAAAATTAAATTAACAGTACCTTATACAAAACATAAATTGCATCAATTATTACATGAATTAGTGGAAGCAAATGAATTAAATACAGGGAATCTATATTTTCAGCTAACACGTGGTACTTCTCCTCGTGCTCATCAATTTCCAGGCAATGATGTAACACCTGTCTTAACTGGAAATGTTAAAGAGGCACCACGCTCTATCGAAAATTGCCAGAATGGAGTAAAAACTACTTTTGCAGAAGATATTCGTTGGTTACGCTGTGATATTAAATCGCTTAATTTGTTAGGAGCTGTTTTAGCTAAACAAGAGGCGTTTGAAAAAGGCTGTTATGAAGCCATTTTACATCGAGGAGAAACAATTACAGAAGGTTCTTCAACAAATGTATTCGGTATTAAAAATGGTGTTTTATACACACATCCAGTTGACAATTTTATATTAAATGGCATTACACGTGGCGTTATCTTAAAATGTGCAAATGAAATTGGGCTTCCAGTAAAAGAACAAGCATTTACAAAAGAACAAGCGCTAAAAATGGATGAATTATTTGTATCGTCAACAACATCAGAAATTACTCCTGTGATTGATGTAGATGGAAATGCGATTAATGGTGGAGTAATTGGTGAGTGGACACGTAAGTTACAAGAACAATTTGAAACTAAACTTCCAAATAAAGCAACAGTTTAAAGTAAATTCAATAGTCTTTTAATTAGTGGGTAGGATAACAACTACCCACTATTTTTTTTGCTACACGTCATGTAATATTGTATTGATATAGTTAATGTATCATTGACCTCTCTAATGGCTTCACATGGCTTTATTAGGAGTGCTGCGAAATCGAGACGTAGTTACAAATTGCGTATTCGATTTATATAAGGAGTGTTTTGATTGGCTCAATTAGTAAAACTTCAAGATTATATTTCGAGATATCAGATTGATTTATCAAGATATCCTACACAATTTGTTCGCTTAAAGAAAATTCAATGGGACCGTATAAAACAGCAATGGACATCTGGGGAAACAATTCCACAGTGGGAACAAATAGAAGAACAAGAAGAGGGAAAAGAAAGTAAAAAGACCTTCTCATTATTTAATAAATTTAAATTCAAGAAAAATGTTATACAGGGAAATGAGGCGGTTGAAGAAGCCTTTGATGAATTGATGAACCGTGATGACGAGATTCCGGAAGAAGAGACGACTTTATTTTTTGAACCCAAACTCGTCTACCATCCAAAGACAATTGAAGAATTAAAAAGAGTGTTTGTTGATCAATTTTTCAACTTTCAAATAAAGTGGGCAAGTTCTACTACCCGCGAGAAATCTTATGTTGATCCTAAATTTTTACGTGATAACTTGCTTCGTAATATGCTGCAATGGTTACCAGATAGTTTTTTAGTATTCTATTATCCAATTATTAAAGTGAAAAAAGCACCTGTTGAATTAGATATTGTTTTATTAACACCAACAGAATGTCTATGTATTACAGTAGTTGAGCATGAGAATCAAGCTGTTTATGTAGGAGATGGCGATCGATTTTGGACGAAAAAGGTTGGTAAATCGAGTGGCAAAATATTAAATCCGTTGATTCAATTAAATCGAATGGAAACAATTGTATCGAAAATATTTGCAGAAAGTGATGTAGAAATTCCAATACGTAAAGTACTTCTTTCTCGTAATGGTTTTTTTGACTATCCTGGTGCAATCTATAATGTCCAGTTTGTAGATAAACGGGAATTTGCGAAATGGATGCAACATTTACGACACTATTCTTCACCGATGAAGCATGTGCAGATGCGTGCTGCCAAGGCGATTTTACAAACAGTCCAAACAACATCTTTTAATAGAGATATCTGGAATGTGGAAAAGGATCTGGAGTAACAAAGAATTGGGATTGTATTTTATTATTAATGAGCGTGCGCGTAAAGGTAAAGGCAGAAGGATTGCTGGTAGTTAGTAAAGTAAGAAACGTAGAGTTTAACATACTTTGAATTTTTCAGGTAAGGAAATGGTAAGTAAAATAAGCTATAATGACAAATAATGAATTAAAATTAATGAGACTGTTTTACAACAACTAGAAAAGAGGATTTAGCATTGAGATTAAGAAATAAACCATGGGCAGAAGATTATATAACGAGTCACCCAGAAGTAATTATTCCAAATCCAGAAGAATATAAAGGAAATTGGAATCGTATTTTTGGAAATGATAACCCAATTCATATAGAAGTAGGAACGGGTAAAGGTCAGTTTGTTACAGGGATGGCATTAGCAAATCCGGATATTAATTATATTGGTATCGAATTATATACGAGTGTTATTGTAGTTGCCTTAGAAAAAGTGATTGAAGCAAATACACCGCCAAATTTACGATTGCTAAAAGTGAATGGTGCTGATTTAGATAAGTACTTTACAAAAAATGATGTAAGTAGAGTATATTTGAACTTCTCTGATCCGTGGCCAAAAATTCGCCATGCTAAACGTCGTTTAACTCATGAAGGATTCTTAAAATTATATGAGTCGATTTTAGTTGATAATGGGGAGATTCACTTTAAAACAGATAATCGCGGCTTATTTGAGTATTCATTAATTAGTATGTCCGAATATGGTATGTTATTGAAGTATGTATCACTAGATTTACATGCAAATATGCCAGATGACAATATTATGACAGAATATGAAGAAAAGTTCTCAGCTAAAGGCCAGCCGATATATCGTCTAGAAAGTCAGTATTTATCCAACAAGTAACCTTTGATGATATGTACTAATAAGGAGATAGACTTGTAATAGTCGTATGTTGAAGGCTTGTCCAATTTATATGAATTGGTCAAGCCTTCTATACTTATATGTAACTGTTATTTTGGTACAATAGATTTGTGATGAATTATTTTCACAAATCTATAATTAAAAGTCGCAAATTTCACGTTATTCAAAGGGGGAAAAATGGATGGATCAACTTCAATTTCATAATATGTCATTAACATGGCTCAATGGGGGCGTCACATCTTTAGATGGCGGAGCAATGTTTGGAGTAGTACCAAAACCACTATGGTCCCGTAAATACCCGGTCAATGAAAAAAATCAAATAGAATTAGCTTGTGAACCTATTCTTATTCAGTTTGAAGATAAGAATTATTTAATTGATAGTGGGGTAGGTTTCAATAAGTTAAATGAAAAACAGTTGCGAAATTATGGAGTAACTGAAGAATCTAGTATACTTGAGAGTTTACAAGAGTTAGGATTAACTGCATCTGATATTGATGTAGTGTTGATGACGCATTTGCATTTTGATCATGCTGGGGGTTTGACTCGTTGGGAAGGCGATCAGTTGGTCCCTACATTCCCAAATGCTCAAATTTATACGACAGAAATTGAATGGGCTGAAATGCAAAATCCTAACATTCGTTCTAAAAATACTTACTGGAAAGAGAATTGGGAGCCAATCCAACATCTTGTAAAGACATTTGAGGAGCGAATCATGATTACAGAAGGTATTGAGATGATTCATACTGGTGGTCATAGTAATGGCCATGCCATTATTAAACTGAACCAACAAGGTGAGACTTTGCTGCATATGGCTGATATTATGCCAACACATGCACACCAAAATCCGTTATGGGTATTAGCCTATGATGATTATCCAATGACTAGTATATTTGCAAAAGAAAAAATTTTAAAAGAAGCTTTAGAAAATGAATATAAATTTATCTTCTATCATGATGCCTACTATCGAATGATTCAATGGACTCCAGATGGAAAAGAAATTAAAGATTCTTTAAAACGTGGGAAAGAAGCTATCATACAATACCCTAAAAAATAAGCTGTTTGATATTATCAAACAGCCAAGAATGAAGACAAAGTTAAATTTTTGACTTTGTCTTCACATTTATAAAGTTCTTTAATATAAAATACTATGCAGATTTGACTTAAGACGAATATTAGCGATTTAAGTCTATTAAAGTACAGCTAACAATTCTAAGATTTAACTAAATCCACAATTACACCTGAGCGTGCATCTGCTGCAAATTCAAATGTTTCCAATTCACCATTATTCATTCGTGTAATTCCACCACGATATACAGGAATTGTCATAACGCCGTTGTTAAAATCCTCTGTTTTCATATAAATCCAAGAACCATCAATTGGGCTTTCTTTTTTAAATTCATCTTTTACATTGTCTAATACATGATTGGCAGGTACAAAAGGTGAAATTCTTTCAGAAGCTTCTTTAATGATGATTGCTGCAGCAACACCAGTAGCTACGCCTATTAAAAAGTCTCTTAATTTCATTTGTCATCCTCCTTTGAACTACATTAATTTTAACATTATTTAGTTTAGAAGTCTTGTCCAACTACTACGAAAGTAAACAACCTATTAAGAATGAATGGATAGAACTTTAATTTTCGTCCAAGCTTTTAAATAAAGGATTAAAGATTTGTTTGTTATTTCCTCTATTTCTTATTCTGTTGTTTTTTCCATATATTTAATTTAAAGAACAAATAATCAAAGAATTTCTCTGGATAGAGTTTCCCTTTAATACATGAATGGACAGTAAAAGAGAGTCTAGAGCCATAATAATGTTACGCAAAATTAGTATTTTCTATAACTGCCCGTAAATGCCCGATTGGTTCAACTAACAAACCTTGGGAATTAAGGAAAATTCCCAAGGTTTGAGTTTCACTTTATCCCGCATTAACGGGCAGTAATGGTAGTCGTGAGAAATAATAACGATACACAAAATTAGCTTTTTATTAATAACTGCCCGTAAATGCCCGATTGGTTCAACTAACAAACCTTGGGAATTAAGGAAATTCCCAAGGTTTGAGTTTCACTTTATGTTAAGATATAACCGTATCTAATTTAATAGGGAGTGTTCTGTGTGAATACTGAGACATTACAATTATTTAAAACATTAACTGAGTTACCAGGAGCTCCTGGTAATGAACATGCAGTCCGTAAATTTATGCGCGGAGAGTTAGAAAAATATTCTGATGAAATTATCCAAGATAATCTTGGAGGTATTTTTGGTGTTAGAAGAGCTAAGAGTGAGAATGCGCCAAAAATTTTAGTTGCTGGTCATATGGATGAAGTATCGTTCATGGTGAAAAACATAACAGAAAATGGAATGATTCAATTCCAAACACTTGGTGGTTGGTCCAATCAAGTTTTACAAGCTCAAAGAGTAACTGTATATGCAAAAGAAAAAGAAATCCCTGGTGTCATTGCTTCAATTCCACCACATTTATTAAGAGGAACAGAGAAAAAAGGCGCAATGGAAATTAAAGATATGCTAATCGATGTTGGTGCAGATAGTAAACAAGATGCCCTTGATATGGGAATTCGCCCAGGTCAATCGATTATTCCAATTTGTCCATTCACACCAATGGCGAACCTTAAGAAAATTATGGCTAAAGCGTGGGACAATCGATATGGATGCGGTTTAGCATTAGAACTATTAAAAGAGTTAAAAGATGAAGAAGTAGTTAATCACCTCTACTCAGGTGCAAATGTAATGGAAGAGGTAGGATTACGTGGTGCACAAGTTTCTGCGAATATGATTAAACCTGATATCTTCTTTGCTTTAGATGCATCAGCAGCAAATGATACAACTGGTGATAAAACACAATTCGGTCAATTAGGAAAAGGTACTCTACTACGTATTTACGATCCAACGATGGTAACACATCGTGGTCTACGTGAGTTTATCCTAGATACAGCTGAATCGAATAATATTCCGTATCAATACTTTGTCTCTCAAGGTGGAACGGATGCAGGGAAAGTGCATATTGCAAATGAAGGAATCCCAAGTACAGTAATTGGAATCTGTTCTCGTTATATTCATACTTCTGCTTCGATTATTCATGTTGATGATTATGCAGCCGCTAAAGAAATGCTTGTTACACTTGTAAGAACTCTAGATAGAAGTACAGTGGATACAATTATTAACAACGGATAAAATACAAAGAAGGAAAGATGCCAATATTTATCTTGGCATCTTTTTTCTTAAAATAACGTCTAAATTAGGGAGATGACCATAGTGTTAGTAGCAATTGGAACAAAAAATAAGGCTAAAACAGCAGCGATTCAAAATATAGTAAACCAATATTTTCATGACGTAGAATATATACAAATAGATGTAGAGTCGAATGTATCAGAACAACCTTTTTCAAATGAGGAAACGAGAAAAGGAGCAATGAATCGAGCGGTTAATACGTTAGAAGTAGCTCAGGCAGATTTGAATTTTGGCCTTGAGGGCGGTGTCCAAGAAATGGATGAAATAATGTATTGTACAAATTGGGGAGCAGTCGCATTAAAGGATGGTTCGATCATTA